>SKEQ01000426.1_pt1 | contig 34743 bp, 30 predicted proteins | sample 4826751 | NCBI WGS metagenome assembly SKEQ01 (sample SAMN11008805, study PRJNA524170) | human gut metagenome | biome: Human fecal sample; material: Feces; isolation source: fecal sample from pouch patient p44 | host: Homo sapiens | place: Israel: Tel-Aviv | collected 2013-07-11 | reverse complement strand
TTAAGAGAAGAAGAACCGACATATGGAAAATATGGAATGTTACGAAAGCAGTTCTTAAAAGAATACAGATCAGCAAGGTATCAGTATTTGTTATTGACTGGAAAGCTGAATGAACATCTGAATCAGATTGATCAAGAATCCAGAAAACAGATGGAAATGCTTATGGGACAGATGGTAGAAAGACAAGGTGTAACTGAGGAATTAAAGGTACAGGATCAGATGAAGTGGGTTAGGTTAATGAATAATATAAAAGCCAGTGCAGAAGAAATTGTATTGAAAAATATGGTATATGTGTAAGTTGTGAAGGGCGGTCGATAAGATCGCTCATTTACACTTTTGTATCTATTAGAATAGCACTTTAGAAAGCACTATGGTAAAATAAGGTGAAGGCAAGTTCGAAATTTGGGATATAGACTGATAAAATTAAAGAGTTTGGTATAGGGTAATATTTATTAACAATGTGGGGATGAAAAATTTTCAATAGAATGAATTTGTTTAGATAATATGATAATTAAGAAACATTTTGGTATTCGGAGGAAAGAATGAATCTTATTGAAGAATTAAAAAATTATTGTGATATAAATAATCCGGTTGGTGCACTAATGTTGTCTGGAGAGTGGGGATGTGGTAAAACATATCTTATTAAAACCAAATTTATCCCATCAGTGAAAGATACATATGTTTTTGTATGTATTAGTTTATTTGGTATAGACTCTTTAGATAAATTAAGAGTTGAGGTAAAGAAAAAATGGTTGGAGAAAGCAAGCGAATTTGATAGTCTGAATGGAACAAAGGTTTCAAGAGTAGCAGATTCTTGTAGAAGAATATTTGACACAATCAAGGATAGGTTGCCTGAAAATTGGCAAAAAAAAGGAGAAGTAGTTTCTTCTATTATGGACTTGATTAATTTTATGCCTATAAGTAATAGAATGTTTGAAAAAAAGTTATACTTGTTTTTGATGATTTAGAGAGAACTAATATTTCTTGTACAGATCTTCTGGGATGCATTAATGATTATTGTGAAAATCAGGGCTTTAATACGATTATTGTTGCAAATGAAGAAAAAATAAAAGATAGATCAGATAATGAATTATCATATCGTGAAATTAAAGAAAAAATAGTGCAAAGAGTTATTCCATTTGTTCCTGACTATGAAGAAGTAGTTTCTAATTCTATAGAATTAATGTCTTGTGGTATAGAATATAAAGGGCTTCTCAGAAAAAATGAGAAATTATTAGTTAAAATTTTGTCAGGTGATTTTAATGATAACGCAATCATTGAACAGTATAAGGCTAAAAATTACAAACTTGGTAGTAACAAGGAAAGAGAAGAATATCAAAAAGAAGAGGAAGAACTTCGAAAACTGTTAGCACAAAGACCACATAATATACGAAGTTTTAAATGTGCTATTCAAGACTTTGAACGTGTATATAATAAGTTGGTCAAAGAGGACATTCAAGACTGTAGTAATTGGCTTCTTTCCTTTACATGTCTTATGATGACGAATAAAGCAGGATTGCTTCAGGAAATTACAAGATACGGACATTTGTTTTGGTATCTTAATGTAGAAAAACTTTATCCCGAATTGTTTGACGATAATTTTATAGTGGATGGATTCTCAAAGTGGGTTATTCAAGGGGAGTGGAATGAGGATGTTATTTCGAAAGAGATACAGTTGTTTTTGAAAAAAGAGAAAGCGGCTACCCCACTTGAAATTCTTAGAACATATAATTTACCTGAAGTTGATGAAGAAATAATTGATGAAGGATTTAAAGATTTATTAATAGAAGTATATGCAGGAAATTTATCTTTAGATGAGTATATCCTTTTCCTTTATAATTGTTGCTATTCTAGAATGTATGACTTTGATTTACCTACGATCGATTGGGAAAAAGTGAGAGAGGGTATTAGAAAGCAAATAAAATATTTAGTTGAATCTGATGAAAAAGACAGCCATTCTCACAGAATGATTGGGGATGACAGTAAAGAACATTTCACAGAAGATGAATGGTCAGCATACCAGATTATAAAAGAATTTAGAGATAATAATGTGTGGATTTATGAAAAAAATCAAAAGCTCTATATTGATTTGATTAGTTCAGACTTGAATGTTGCATTTAGAGAGCTGAGTAATAAAAGATACAATAAATTTTCTCTTGAGATGGAAGCAGCAACAATTAATGCATTTAAGAATGCTGATAATATGGATAAAAATCATTTTTCAGGGTGGTTTGTTGGGATTTGGGGACAGTACAGTAATTCACCAGAGATTGAGGGGCAAGGCACAACGGTATCACTCAAAAAGTTAAGAGATGATTTGAATTCTGTAATGCAGGAATATAAAGAAAAAGGCAAGAATATTGCGGCTGGGCATACACAAAATTTTATAAAAAAACTAGAGGCCATTATAAAAACGGAAAGTGAAGATACAACAGTCGAACAGTAACGGGCTAGCTTGTTTTGGGCTATATAGAATAAAAAATTTTTGACATTTTCACACATGCGTGCTAATATGATTATAGATAAAGAGTGCTACCGATAGACGGTTAGTCCGATATATGTTTTGACAAAAATTGCCGCTTAGTTTACCAGACCAGGGCGGCTATTTTTGTGGTTTATTATTATCCTTGCCAAAGGTATATCCAAGACCAAAGCAGGTTAAGCCGAAGCTCACTACTGCTATAAAATCAACAATACTCATGGCTTAGCCCTCCTTTCCAGTGGATTCTCTTTCGAGTTTCTATGTAATCAGAGGGTCACAGTCCCTCTGCTGAAGGACTAACCGCCTACCGTTATGATAGCACCCATGATGTAAATTATAGCAGTCAGGGACATTGTATGCAATAAAAAAATACGAAACATAAAAGAGGCTGTAATGAAGATAAAAGATGTTGAAAAACGAACTGGAATTACAAGTTATAATATCAGATTTTATGAGAAAGAAAATTTATTAATTCCGAAAAGAAATCCTGTAAATGGATATCGTGAATATACAGAGGAAGATATTCTTTTGTTAAATCGTATAAAAATGTTAAGGATGTTAGATATTCCGGTTTCAGATATTAGAAAAATTTTATATGAAAAGGAAGCATTAACCAGTGTTTTAAATACACATTTGCTTAAAATTAAAGAAGAAGAAAATAGACTTAGGCAGAATTATTTTTTATGCGAAGAGTTGATAAAAATGGATATGAGTGTGACTGATTTATCAGAAGAGATGTTAGATAAAATGATATCAGGAAAAGAGGAATATATTTACCAATTGGAGAGAATAAAACGGCAGGACAGGATACAAAAAATTTTCGATATTTCTAAATTAATTGTTTGTATTGTAGGGGGAGTAATTGCTGTCATTATGTGCGTGCAATTATATTTGGAATTATGTAATACATATATGAGTGTTCCGTTTAAAGTAATAACTTTTGTTTTGGGTTTGATTTTGGTTGTTTCAATATTACGGATTATAGTGTGTAATGAAACAAAATAAGAATGCGAAGATATTTTTGAGAAAAAGAGGACAAATAGAAAATGTTCTCTTTTTTTCTTGACCTTAAACTTCCTCTAAGGTGTATATATAAGAAAAACAGGGAGGCGAGAGATATGTATGTAAATGTAGAAAATGTAAATTTTGCTTATGATAAGAAGCCAATATTACATGATATTAATTTTGGAATGAATAAGGGAGAGATAACAGGTTTAATTGGTCCTAATGGCGCAGGAAAATCAACAATGCTAAAACTCATGATAAAAAAAATGAAACCCAATAATGGTAAAATTATTATTGGTGATAATGATATATTTTCTATTAAAAGAGAGAATAATCCTGTGACGTTCATTCCAGATATTCCAGTGTACTATGAAGAGTTGACTGTTTGGGAGCATCTTCAGTTTATTAAAGCACTGTACCCTGAGAACTCAGTGACAGTTGATTCATTAATTCGAGAATTTAATCTTAATCAGCACCTTAACAAAATTCCATCAGCACTTTCAAAAGGAACGTTGCAGAAACTTATGATTGCACTTGCATTGTTGCGGCAATACGATGTGCTGCTGGCAGATGAACCGTTTAATGGGTTGGATCCAGCACAAACATATAAATTCAAAAATACTTTAAAAAATTTGAAGAAACAAGATAAAACGATACTCATATCTACACATTTACTAAGTTTGGCTGAAGATTTTTGTGACAGATATATTTTTTTATATGATGGAAGAATAGTTGAACAAGGAACAAAGGCAGAAATATTACAAAAGCAGCAGATGAATAAGGAAACTTCGTTGGAACAAATATATATGTCCTTAATTGGTGAGGGAGAGCATTATGCAGGAGTACAGAAAACTGTTATGTGTGAATAAGATTAGAGAAACTAAAAGATTAATAGAAAATATGCTGATACCTATATTGTCTTTGGTAGTTGCGGCAGCTGTTGTTGGATATCAAATTGTGATTAATTTTTTTCCAATAATTTGGAAAATAAATGCATGTAATCTTCGAATATGTTATCTGGTATTTGGATTTTTGATATTATACTCGTTTGGCGTTTGTTTTATTAATGTTAAACCGGCAATTATAATAAAACCGGCATCATTGTTTTTCATTCAAGAGAAAAGGATAAGACAAATGATATCAATAAAATATATAGGGTTAACCTTAAAGGACATTATATTTTCAATCATTCTTTCAGCTTGTATTAATGGCATTCATTTGAATAGAAATTTTCTATTTATATTACTCATAATATTTTTGTTATTAAATACAACCAATTTAATGAAATGGAAAATATATCATGCAAATCAAAGAAGAGATATTGGAATATGGCTGTTATTTAGTATAATCTTGGTAATATCGCTTAAATATTTTTTTATGTGCATTATAGATATAGGAATATGGATGTATATGCTAGTTTATGATTTTGGTGTTCTGGAAATAAATGCTTTAAAGTATGAAGATGAGATGCAATTTTTGGAAAAGGTACGTATTGCTCAAAATTTTAATAATACTGTATTGTTAGATCAATATGCAAAAGAAAAAACGGTGAGATATTTACAGAGAAAAAATAAAGTATCCAATTTCTTATGCCACTTTCCATTGATATGGAAAGCTCAAATATCTATTTATAGATTAGGCAGAAATTGGATAATAATGGGAATGATTTTGTTTGCGATATGTTTAGGAATTTATAAAATGCCTTTCTGTTGGACGCTACCGTTTTTGCAACAAGAAGAAATTCGTTATATGTTATGGTTAGGAAGTATATTTGCCGTTTTTCGATTGACCTTACGGAGTATGGTTCAACAGCTGGATAGTATTCTTGAAAAAGCCACAGACGGCTTATTTATTCCTATATCAGAAAATCAAATTGTGAAACAGTTTATGGTAATACCAATTACAATTGTTTGTGGCGAAGGAATTATAATGGCTTTTGTTGTAAACAGCGGTATAGTGCAAATACTGTTAGGGTGTGCAATACTTATATGTGCGACAGTCCTGAATTTTTGGCTAGAAGTGAAATATAAAGATTTTCTTGTAAAAAAGGATTTTATTTTAAGTATTGCTATTTTTTTAGGAGCATTGATACTTACCAAATAGATGAGAGATATTATAGTGAGAAATGAAGTCGCTGTGATACCATTTTGATACTAAAAAATGCAGAGAATAGAAATATAGCCTGGAAAATCCACAACACAAGACAATATGGACACGGAAATCACAGAAAATAATGAGATTTTACGAACCTCACAAACGTGAAGGTGGACGTACTGTAGGATCAGGACGTGTTGCTACAGTTATCGAATAATTATAGCATAACTTCTAATTTAAATATATTGCGTACCGCAAGGTACATGTGTCCAAGCGTAAGATACCCCGGAACCGTAAGGTTTCCGGGGTTTTTCTGTTATATAAGCGATACAAAACTAAAGGGAACGTTTATAGTATTTTACGATGAACTATGGTAGAATAAGTCAAAGATAAATTGTGGTTTGCCGAAGCAAAACAAATGCTTTACGAAAATACGGGATGGACAGAATATAAATGTTTGAATTGAACCTATAATTCAAATTGGAGGTAACTATTTTATGAAAGTAAACTGTGTCTGGGAACACAATGGCGATGACACAATCTTGTATTCGTCCAATTTTGTTGGGGCGTTCACAAGAGGCAAGTCTAGGAGCGAAGCAATTCAAAAAATGCCGTCTGAAATTATGTCTTACTTAAAGTGGAAAGGTGATCTGATTTCGGATATTCTGGAGTCTGAGATTATTCAGGAAAAAGCATCTGAACTTACCATTTCAGATGCAGACTCAGATGTACTTTTTGATGAAGAGAAGAAGCCGCTAAGATTGGCTGAATATGAAGCACTAAAAGCACTTGCTATGAAATCTGCCAATGATTTTTTGACGTTGTATCGGGCGATACCAAATAAAGATAAAAGTGTTTTGCCAGTTAGAACTACTTTTTACGGCGAAATTCCGCGTACGGCGCGGGAAATGTATGAGCATACGAAAAATGTTAATGCATATTACTTCAGAGAAATCGGGGTTCAGGCAGATAATAACGGAACTATTGAGGAATGTAGAAATCATGGATTTGAATTGCTAGAGCAGAAACAGAACTTTCTGGAAAATAAAGTTTATCTTGGGAGCTATGATGAAGAATGGTCATTGCGGAAGGTACTGCGGAGATTTATCTGGCATGACAGGATTCATGCGAAAGCAATGTATCGGATGGCACTAAAGACTTTTGGAAAAGATGCGGTTCCAAATGTTTTTTCTTTCTGTGTAGAGAAAGAGTAGAAAGTTCTTCGGAAGTTAAGGAGGTGCATATAGATGAAATTAGCAGATTTATCATCCGGTCCTGACTGGGTAGTATGGATTGTTTTTGTGATATTTGCTGTACTTTCTATAGTTTTAATTTCTGGACACGGGAGTTGGGTTATTTCCGGATATAATACAGCTTCAAAAGCAGAAAAGGAAAAATATGATGAAAAGAAGTTATGCAGAACAATGGGAATTGGAATGTCTATTATATCAATTCTTATATTAATTATGGGGTTGTTTGAAAGTGTTCTGCCTGCATTTTTTGTATATATTGCAGTGGGAATTATTGTGGTTGATGTCGTGGTAATTATTATTTTAGGAAACACGCTATGCAGAAAATAATGATTTTTAGTTTATGGAATTGACAGAAAGGAGGTCGCTGTGATGTTTATATTTTTATGTATTTGTTCACTTTTAGTACCGTTATCTATGATTATATTAGGATATACGTGGAAGAATAAGCCTCCTAAAGATCGACAGGGAATGTCAGGATATCGAAGTACTATGTCAAGGATGAATGATGAAACATGGAAATATGCACACAGATGTTGGGGAGGGTTAAACTTTGTTTTAGGAATCATTCTGACGATATTATCGATTTTTATTTTGATTTTAATGAAAGACGACACAAACTTCGAAATGATTTCTGTGTATTTGGTGTTTTTACAACTGGGAATTATGGTACTCACAATTATTCCAACAGAATTTTTGCTGCATAAGCATTTTACAAAGCAAGGAGTGAAAAAATAGCTAATTTTTGTCTTGTGAAAATGTTTTGCCTGCATTTTTTGTATATATTGCATTGGGGATTATTTTGGTTAATGTGGTGGTAATCATCATTTTAGGAAACACGTTATGTAGAAAGTAATGATTTCCAGTTTGAAAAGCCATAGTTACTGTTCACTGGTAACATTCCGCGAGGTGTTTTTTGTGAACAAAGTTCACAGAAAACCCGAGAATTGCGGCGCGAAATCATGCGAATGCATGATTTCTGTGCATCGCGGAGCGGTTACTGGTCACGGAGTGAACAGTAACAAGCCATATTCAATCCTTGGTGTAGATTTAAACCTGTCCTTGTGATAGCTGTGGGAATCGAGTAAAATAAATTATATAAAAATTTGACGGGAGGTTTTTGTATGGGAAGTTATCTGAATCCGGGAAACAAAGGGTTTCAGGAAAGCCTGAATTCGAAAATTTATGTGGATAAAACCGGTTTGATTGAAAAAACAAATGCAGCTCTTAATACCCGTCAGAAATTTGTGTGTGTCAGCCGTCCGCGACGTTTTGGAAAATCGATGGCGGCGGATATGCTGGCCGCTTACTATGCTCGTGGAGAGGATTCGGCTGAATTATTTAAATCGCTCAAAATCAGAAAAGCAGAATCCTATGAAAAACATCGTAATCAGTATGATGTCATTAAAGTAAATATGCAGGAATTTCTAAGCATGACACACAGTATGGATGAAATGCTGTCCATGTTGCAGAAATATCTGATTTTTGACCTGATGGATCATTTTGAAACGGTTCGCTTTCGTGATGAACATAATCTGATTCAGGTGATGAAGGATATTTACAGTAAAACAAATCATTCCTTTATTATTTTGATTGATGAGTGGGACTGTCTGTTTCGGGAATATAAACAGGATAAAGAAGCACAGAAAGAATATTTGGATTTCCTTCGTGCATGGTTGAAAGATAAAGACTATGTTGCGTTGGCTTATATGACGGGAATTCTTCCAATCAAGAAATATGGATCTCATTCTGCGTTAAATATGTTTACCGAGTATTCCATGACCGATCCGGGTGATCTGGCGGAATATTTTGGTTTCACAGAGAAGGAAGTATTCGCTCTTTGTGAAAAATATGATATGAGTTTCGAAGAAGCAAAGATGTGGTACGATGGTTATCAGTTGATCGCGCATCGGCAGACAGGAAATGAAATATATTCCATGTACAGTCCAAAATCCGTTGTAGAGGCAATGCTGCGTCACAAATTTGGAACCTACTGGAACCAGACGGAAACATACGAGGCTTTGAAAATTTATATTCAAATGGATATGGATGGGCTGAAAGATTCTGTAGTTCGAATGCTTGCAGGCGATGCTGTTTCCATTCATATTGGAACATTCAGCAACGATATGATTACATTTGCAACGAAAGATGATGTATTGACTTTGCTGGTGCACCTTGGCTATCTGACGTATAACAGTACAGCTGAAACTGTGAGTATTCCCAATAAAGAAGTTTCACAGGAATATATTAATGCAATCAGCACAATGAACTGGTACGGAGTGGCAGAGTCAGTGGAGGCTTCACGTAAATTACTGGAAGCCTTATGGGAAATGGATGCAGATGCTATTGCTGCAGGAGTTGAGAAAGCACATGAGGAAATTTCGATTCTCCAATATAACGATGAAAATTCTCTTAGCTGTACCATTCATCTTGCATTCTATTTTGCACGTGAATACTACACTATGGTTCGTGAACTGCCAGCAGGAAAAGGATTTGCTGATGTGTGCATGATCCCAAGACCACATCATCGTGATAAACCGGCGATAGTAATTGAATTGAAATGGGACAAAAGTGCGGTTGGTGCAATTGAACAGATTAAAGAAAAACAGTATGGTAATGTCTTGAAAGATTATCAGGGAAATTTATTGCTTGTTGGAATCAATTATAATAAGACAACTAAAAAACATGAATGTGTAATCGAAGCAATGAAAAAATAGGCAAGAAGGTGGGCAGACGGAGATATTTTCGATAATGCCACAGTTCTTGAAGGTCTGGGGAGATGAGAATCTTCCAGAGGTGAGGTAAACACAAGGGTGAAGACGTGTAAAAGTATCTTCACCCTTAAAGTTTACGCTCTATTTAGATTTGCGTGCGACTAATAAAAACCGATGGATTCGTCCTTCTACGCAGCCGTTTTGTTCTAAAATCTGTTGAGCATGCAGCAGGCTGTTTTTACAACGATCTACAGAGAAGTCAGGAAATTCCCACTCTATAATATGTGAAAACCAGACCAGTGCACCTATATCAAAAAACTTGATTGGGCGGAAACATTCCTGGGCGTCCAGAATATAGAAACCTGCATCATGAAATTGCTTGCAAACGATATCCAGGTACTGCTCTGGAAATGGAAGCTTGGTTTTTCCTAAGAGAAGCTCTACCAGTTCACGGTCATTTTCCGCGCCAACCTGTTCGGTGATAAAAATCCCTCCGCTTTTCAGAACGCGGTGTATTTCTTCCGCATTAAAATCGCCGTGGCGATTGATCACAATGTCAAATTCAGAATCACCGAATGGCAGCGGATCCTTTCCGTCGCTTGCCTGAAAATCAATTCCCAGAGGAAGCAGAGTTTCCCTACATAGCTGGACATTGGGCGGATAAGCTTCGGTTGCACTTGTTTTTCCGTAAGGATGGTGGAGGGATAACAAAAACTCACCGCCACCGGTATCGATATCCAGCAGTTTCATTTCCGGTTTTAAGTAATCCAGTATGATATGTCTATAATCCCAGGGCAAGTCCGTTTCTTCCGTATATCTTCCCTCAATGTGCGAGAAATCCCATCCATGGATATGCGCCGCATGTTCTTCTGTTTTCCAAATATTTATCAATTCATGTTTATTCATTGTAACTACTCCTATCTTAATATAATGTTCTATACCTCAATGATAGGTGCAGCCAACTGACAACATCAAAAAATAACCTCGATACAACCCGTTGCCAGATTTACAACTGCACCGAGTAGTTACCTCGAATAAGTCTCATTGTATGAGTTCACCGCCTTTCGAATGATCTTGTATCAGCATATCACCTTTTTTAAAAAAAGAAAACTGAAAAATAATAGAGGCAAAAATGCTGCACTATGTAGAATAAAAAAATTTTGACATTTTCACACATGCGTGCTAATATGATTATAGAAAAAGAGTGCTACCGATAGACGGTTAGTCCGATATATGTTTTGACAAAAATTGCCGCTTAGTTTACCAGACCAGGGCGGCTATTTTTGTGGTTTATTATTATCCTTGCCAAAGGTATATCCAAGACCAAAGCAGGTTAAGCCGAAGTTCACTACTGCTATAAAATCAACAATACTCATGGCTTAGCCCTCCTTTCCAGTGGATTCTCTTTCGAGTTTCTATGTAATCAGAGGGTCACAGTCCCTCTGCTGAAGGACTAATCGCCTACCGTTATGATAGCACCCATGTTTCGCTTATAACAGTCAAGGTGGGAATCTGCAACTGGAAAGTTGATGACCCATAAAAATCTGACTGTGATACTATTTTGATACTAAAAAATGAAGAGAACAGAAATATAGCGTAGAAATCCTATAACACAGGACAATAAAGACACGAAAATCACAGAAAATAATGAGATTTTAAGAACCTCGCAAATGTGAAGGTGGACGTACTGTAGGATCAGGACGTGTTGCTACAGTTATCGAGTAATTACTGACTACAGATAATAATATAAATTTGGTATCGTAAGATGCCGTGTGTTCAAGCGTAAGATAAGGGCTGTCGGGAAATAGACAGTCCCATTTTGCAGAAAGCCTTTTTCAAACATGCTCCAGGATGTTGAGAAAGCTGATAAAAACAACGGATACCTATATCCGTGGATATTATAGTTGAGAACTTTTGTCCCTAACATTATAAAAATCAATTATGGAGGTAAATACCAAGATGAAACTTGATGATTTTACAGGAATGATGACAGGACATTTTGATAACAAGGAGCAGTTTGATAAGATGCAGGCGGAAGGGAAAACATATCCATATGCCGAGCATGTAAATACAATCTGTAATGACAAAATAAAAAATCTTCCAGAGGATTTCAATGGCAGATTTGTTGTTGAAGAAAGCTACTATGAAACGAATGGGAAACGTCATGCGTCACCACATCTTTTTCTTATTACAGAAACAGAACAGGGAATTTTACTTTCCTCTTATGAAATTCCAGAAGGAGAAGATAAGAAGACATTTTCATATGCTTCCATGAAGAAGGTTGATTACGCGGAACTGAAAAAATCCGAAAAATTTACTCCGGCACTTTACCATGAAAAGGACGGAATCTGGGAAGGCGGCAGCATAAGCCAGTTTTCGCCGGTAATGACATTTAAACTTTGGGAAAAGTTTTCCGATAGCTGCCTGGAAGTATCTGAAAGTATGGAAGTTAACGGAAAAAGGACTTTTGGATATGATGAACCAATCATTTATAAAAGGGTATAATCAAAGAGCGGCAGATAAAGAAATCATCCTGCGCCAATATAGCAGAAACTTAATTTTTGATGTACTGTACCGTGTAGGTGACGGATATGGGATTTGGGGTAAAATATGGTATGCTATAAAAAAATACAGAAATTAGTTTAATGGAGAGTAAAAATAATATGGATAAAACAGATGAAGGTTTACTTGGAAATGAGAAAATCGAGGAAGCAATCGCGGCACTTCAGCAGCAGCCAACGCAGGAATTGCTGGCTCATGCACTGACTGTGGTACGAAGACGCATGCGTGAAAATGGTCAGGTAATTATCGCCGTAGAGCCAAACGCGGCAGCAGGACAGATGAAACTGCAGGCTGTGAAAACTTCCGACGGAAACAGCTGGTGGGCGGTTTTTACCAGTTTCGACGAAGAATTGAAAGGCGGCGGAAGTGTTATGTCAACCTTTATGACTGACATTGGAAAAGTACTGGAGGCAGCGCTGTCCGAGGAAGAAATCAACGGCGTGATCATCAATCCCTGGAACAGGACATTGATGCTGGATAAGACATTGATTCGGATCGTGCTTGGAGATGTGACACAGTAAGTTACTGAAAAATGCCAGGTAAGAAAATAAAAACGTTTCTTCTGTCCATTGGATAGATCGGAGCGCGAAAATTCTGCCTGGCAATTTTTTTATTGCTAAAATTATTGACAAACGATAATTCTAAGTTATAATTAAATTATAAATTATCGTTTTTCAATAATTTTTATAAACCAGTTAGAGAAATCCAGAGTAAAGGTTTAGAAAGTTTAATCCAGCACGATAGCGGATTTTCTCGTTATCAGCAAAAGGAGGTTCCCAATGAAAGAAAGACATTTATTTACCCTCTTATCTGTGGAAGCGGCCGCCTGCGTCCTGTTCTGTATTTTACAGCGCAGCTTATCCGGTCTGTTTTCCACCTTGATCGCATTCCCTTTTGAGCAGATCGGAGCTGGTCTGCGGGTTCTGTCGCTGTCTGGGGCTGTAGGAAATGTGGTCGCGATCCTCTTATACATGCTGTTGGGACTTACCCCTGCTGGAATTTGGGGATTCCTGCACTGGCGCAAGAAATCAGAACCCCTGGATTTCATGCTTCTGGTTATCAGCGCTCTTCTTTTTGTAACCCTATACTACATGATCAATCCGGGACTTTTGTCCACCGGAGTACCAGGTACCGGGAAATGGTCCCTGGGAAGTACCTTCTATTCCGTCCTTCTGGGTTACCTGCTTATCCGCATTTTGCTTCATTATAAGAATGCAGGAACGGAGAAACTGCAAAAGGGACTTTGGTTCCTTCTTGGCACTGTAAGCGTGGTATTGGTGTATGGCATCTTTGGACAGGAGCTGGGAGGGCTGCTTCAGAATCTGGAAACGGTACAGAAGGGAAATACAGGTATAGAGCTAAGCGATGGATTTTTTACTTTTTCTAACCTTACTCCCACCTATGTTTTCCTGTTCCTCCACTTTGCAGTCCGTATTCTGCCTTATGTACTGGATATTATAGTTGTTTTCCTGGCGAGAGGGCTTCTGGCTGCAATGAAGGAAAACCTGTATCAGGAAGAGTGTGTAAAACTGGCGGAAAAACTTTCCCACTTTTGCGTGTGGACCTTAGCATCCACTATTGGGCTGGGGGCGGTATTTAACCTACTACAATTGTTTTTCCAGAGCAGCCTTTATCAGCTTGAGTATGTGGTGGCGGTCCCGGTATTTTCCCTGGCCTTTGTGCTGGCAGTGCTGTTGTTTGCAAAGTATATAAGGGAAATGCAGAGACTGAAAGCGGATAATGACCTGTTCATATAAGCGTATGGAGATATATAAATGATAGCCGGACTGCAAGTGTCTTGATTCGTTATATAGGAAGAAGCAAGGGTATTCAGGTAACGACTTTTAATTTAATATCATTGACTATTTAATATGGAGCGATTTGCAATAAGGAAAGGAAATGATTTATGGCAATAAAAGTATGCCTTGAAGACGTATTGAAAGAGCGGGGAATGACGTCCAAGGAATTGTGCAGCCTGGTGAACATTACAGAAGCCAACCTGTCCGTCCTCAGAAGCGGAAAGGCCAAGGGCGTGCGGTTCCACACCATTAACCGGATCTGTTATTTCCTGCAATGCGATGTTGGCGATATCTTAAAATTCGATGGAAATCTGGAGGAGGACGAAAATGAAGATTAGGAAATCAAAATATCACCAAAAATCGGTTAAGGTGGCCCATTGCGGTGCTCTCATCTGGAGAAAATTTCCCACAAATTGTGACGCACATCTTGTAGAAAGATTTTTGAAGGGACGGGAGAACAATCATCTGTTAAAAAGTTTGTTCAAATTATCGGTTATTTTCATGACCTTCACAGCCAGCGGCTGTACTCTTGCAGTCCCAGATGCCGGCACAGATGGAAACGGTGACCGCCTGATCGGCGCTTTTATCACCTCCGAATATCTGGACCTATATGATATGGAAGGCTATCTGAACGACCATGCCGCCTCCCTTATGAACAACAGCAGTATCACCATAGGAAACGACAGCCGTTATGAGGGGAAACTTGTGGCAACTGTGGATAAAGAAGGTGCCCAGTCTTCTTCTGAGTGGAAAATTTCCTTTGGAGACATAAAAGGAGAATACATTTTAATGCCAGTGACCGAAGATGAGGATGGAAATACATCTGTAGGAAATCTTTGCTCCGATGGAGTAGGAGATCCGTATTTGAACTACAACGTTACCGATGATGGAGAAACACAGGAAATCAGCGCCACTGTTTACCAGGTCTCTGGCAAGTCAGAACACACACAGTATGTAAATCCGGTTTTCCAGAAAGAAAACGGGGAAATTTATGCCATGGCTGGAAATGGCTATTCCAACGGTGTGGGAGGCTCAGAAGGAAACACTATGGCAGCTACCCTTTCCGGTGAAACTACTACAGTGGAAAATGGAAAGACTAAGACAGAAGGCTGTAAAGTGACGGTTCAGTTTGCCACTATGTACAAGCCAGTGCGGATTATCATTTACCAGATGAATGAGGCGAATCAGGTATTGAAACAGACTGCATATAAGCCATCTGAGGTGCCGGATAGCTTGAGGGTAGAAGCAGACACTGCCTATATTCTGGCGGAAATCAGAAAGGAAGATACTTCAGGCGAAATGGTGACAACCAGGACAATCTTGAATTTGAATTCGTCAGAGGATGAGGAAACGCAGTACCTGGAGACTTGGTATCCCCTGGATAATGGGCTGATCAGCAAAAAAGATGTAGAGATTGAATATTGAATAAAAATGCCAGGAAAATTAACCTGGCATTTTTGCGTAATAGGAAATCTTGTTGGAATTTATTATTTATTCATTTTTCCTCGAAAAAAGCAGAATTTGTACAAAATAAATACATAATTCATACAAAACCAATTCCAAACAATAAAAAGCAATAAAGAATAATAAAAAAACAATTGACAACACTACAACACTTTGCTATACTAAAATTACCAAAAAGAGGCGGGCAAAGAGAACATTTTTTATTTATGCAAAGGCGCATGAAACTACATCGTGACTAAGTTGCTAAATAGAAAATGTTTTTTTGCTATAAAGGCATCGACACCAGAATTTTATAAAATATTTTCTAAAAAATGTCCTGCTTTTATAAGAAAACACCTGCGGCAGCAGGCGCTTCCGCTTTCCGAAAAGGCTTACTACCGTACCGGGATTAAGGACGGATAAGAAAGGAGAAAAAACTATGAAAATGATGAAAGCAGCAGTAGCACTTGGAATGGCACTCACCATGACTGTTACAGGTGCATCAGCAGTATTCGCAGAGGGAGAGCCACTCAGCGTTGCTACTGATTTCGAGATCAAGACTCTGGTACCGTGGGCAGCATCCGAGGAGAATGCATTCCTGGTACTGAACCAGGCAGAAGAGGGACTGTTCCGTATGGACGAGAACAACCAGCCTCAGCCGGCTCTTTGCGATACTTATGAGGTATCCGATGACAAGCTTACATACACCTTCCACTTAAGAGACGGAATCCAGTGGAGCAATGGTGAGCCTGTAAAAGCAGCAGATTTCGTATATGCATGGCTGAAACAGATGAGCGCAGACGCAACAAACGGCTACAGCTTCATTATGACAGACTACATCGTAAATGGTCAGGAGTATAATGAGGGAAGTGTTGAGGCTTCTGAGGTAGGCGTTAAGGCTGTTGACGATCAGACACTGGAAGTTCAGCTGAAGAGCCCGACACCATACTTCCTGAACCTTACTACAATGGATATGTTCTTCCCGGTTAACGAAGCATTCTGTGAAGAGCAGGGCACAAACTTCGCTCTTTCCCCAGACACCATGCTCTACTGCGGACCGTACGTGATCACAGATTATGATCCGGCTGTAGGCGTTACTTTCGCTAAGAACGACAATTACTGGGATAAAGACAACGTAGCAATCGAAGATGCACAGGTTCGTGTAATCAAAGATGCTGCAGCTGCATTAAGCGCATATCAGGCTGGCGAGCTTTCCCAGGTTAAACTTGATTCTGCAAACGTAGTAGCATACAAGGATGATCCGGAATTCTCCCAGGAGATCGACTTCCGTACAAGCTATGTACAGTTCAACCTTACAGATGACGTAATGAGCAATGCAAACATGAGAAAAGCTATTTCTCTTGCTATGAACAGAAGCGCTCTTACAGATAACATTCTTGCTGATGGTTCTGCACCAGGATTTGGTCTTGTAGCAGACGGCATGAGCGGTGATGGAGAGAAGACATTCCGTGAGCTGAACGGAGATGTTTCCCCATATGATCCGGAGCAGGCAAAAGAGTACTATGACAAAGCAGTTGAGGAGCTTGGAAGCGCACCTTCAGAGGTTACTCTTCTTGTAGCTGATGACTCTGTATCCAAATCCGTTGCAACATTTATCCAGAGTGAGCTTGTTACAACACTTGGTCTGAACGTAGTAATCGATACCAAGACTGTACAGGGACGTGGAGAGCTGATGGATGCCAACAACTATCAGTTTGCTGTAACAGCATGGGGTGCTGACTATGATGACGCTATGACATACCTTGATCTGTGGACAAACGGAACTCCATACCGTGGAAACTACAACGATGCAGATTACAATGCACTGATTTCTGATGCTAAGACTCAGACAGACGATGCAGCTCGTCTTGATGACATGCTGAAAGCTGAGAAGAAGCTGGTTGAGGAAGACGCAGTTGTTGCTCCTGTATACCACAGAGGTTCCGCTGTTCTGACAAAATCCAATGTCAAGAACCTGATCAGCCATCCGATCGGTGTTCCGCTTGAGTTCAAGTACGCTTCCTTCGAATAATCTCTTATTCAGGTGATTGTTGGATATAAACTGATAGCGAAACAGATCTCAGAGGTTTGCTTCAAATTCAAGTAATATTCCTTAAGGAATAAGTAACGGACCGTATACAGCAGTGGCTTACACAGCCGGTATACGGTCTGTTTTTCACAGAAAGAAAAGGAGTACTGTTCACTACGTGCACAGTAACAGAAAAGGTGATGTCATGCTGAAATATGTATTAAAGCGATTAGGGTACATTTTGGTTACCTTGTGGGTAATTGTAACCTGTACCTTTTTCATGATGAAAAATCTTCCAGGTACACCTTTTGATGCTGAGCGTTTTAGTATTATGACACCTCAGCAGCAGGAACGTGTGCTGGAAATGTATGGATTAAATGATTCTCTTCCAATGCAGTATGTGAAATATATTAAGAACATGCTGAAAGGAGACCTGGGTACTTCCTTTACTTATGTAAACCAGGACGTTTCCAAGGTTATCACAGGTCGTCTTGGACCCTCTGCTCTGATTGGTATCCAGGCAGTACTGATCGGACTTGCAATCGGATTAATTTTAGGAATCCTGGCTGCCTGGAAGCACAATAGCGGAATTGATTACTTTACTATGATATTGGCAGTGCTTGGAGTTTCGGTGCCGAACTTTGTCGCCGCAGCCCTTCTTCAGTATTACATAGGTCTGAAATGGGGCGCTCTTCCGGTTGGATTCTGGACTGGCTGGAATTGTTCCGTATTGCCGTCCATTGCGCTTTCGTTCAGTGCAACAGCTATGGTTGCCCGTTTTATGCGTACCGAAATGTTGGATGTACTGGATCAGGATTACATCGTAACTGCAAGAGCCAAGGGGCTGAGCCAGATGAAGGTTCTTATGCGTCATGCAGTCCGCAACTCCATCCTTCCGGTGGTAACTATTTTAGGACCAATCGTAGTAAACCTTATGACAGGATCTCTTGCTGTAGAGAACATCTTCAGTATTCCTGGTATCGGAAGTCTTTTCGTAGACTGTATCAAGGCAAATGATTATCCGGTGATCATGGGTATTACTATTTTCTATGCCGCATTCTATATGCTGATTGTACTGCTTGTTGACCTGGCTTATTCTCTTATTGATCCGAGAATTCGTCTTGCAAAAGGAAAGGAGAGCTGATCGTGGACAAATCAAAAATTGACCGCAGCATGTATCAGAAAGCGAAAGTAGAAGCCTCTGAAAAAGAGCACATCGCAGCTCCTGCTTCCACTATGCTGGCTGACGCATGGATCCGTCTGAAAAAAAACAAGGCAGCAGTTGTAGCATTATTTATTTTGATCGGAATTATCCTGCTTGCCATTTTTGCACCGATCTTCAGTAAATATTCATTTAGAGACACTGATTATAACAATGTATATGGACTTCCAAGCGCAGCACACATTTTTGGTGCTGACCAGTTTGGACGTGACCTGTGGGTACGTACCTGGATGGGAACCAGAATTTCCCTTATGATCGCACTGGTAGCTGCAATCCTGGATCTGGTTGTAGGTGTTCTTTACGGTGCTGTTTCCGCTCTTTTCGGGGGAAAGGTAGACGCTGTTATGCAGCGTATTATTGAGGTACTGGTTGGAATCCCAAGCCTTATCATTGTAATCCTTTTCCTGATGGCATTCCCGGCTGGTGTAGGAACTATTATCGCTGCACTTTCCATTACCGGATGGGTAAATATGGCCAGACTGGTTCGTGCCGAGATCCTGAAACTGAAGAATCAGGAATTCGTACTTGCTTCTCAGGTTCTTGGAACCAGCAAATTCAACATTATTATGAAGGATCTGATCCCGAACACAGTCAGCGTTATCGTAATCAACGTGATGTTCACAATCCCAAGCGCTATCTTTACCGAGGCATTCTTAAGCTTCATTGGTATTGGTCTGGCAGAGCCGCAGGCTTCCCTTGGTGTATTGATCAACGGTGGTTATCAGGTACTGCGAATGTATCCACATGTACTGATTTTCCCGGCAATTGTTATCGTACTGATTATGGTATGCTTCAGTATTCTGGGCGACGGACTTCGTGATGCCCTTGATCCGCAGATGAGAAAGTAGGTACAGCTATGGGAAAAATATTAGAAGTTAAGAATCTTACAGTCCACATCAAGACGCACAAGGGCGTTGTCCAGGCTGTGCGCGGCGTGGATTTTTACCTGAATGAGCAGGAGACACTTGCGGTAGTAGGAGAGTCCGGTTCCGGAAAATCCATTACCATGAAAGGTGTTATGGGAATCCTCCCAAAGAATGGAAAAGTAGTAGAAGGAAGTGTAATGTTTCAGGGAAATGATCTGACCAAATATTCAGAACGTCAGATGCAGCAGGTGCGCGGAAGCGAGATTGCCATGATCTTCCAGGATCCTATGACTTCCCTGAACCCGACCATGAAGGTTGGAAAACAGATCGAGGAAATGCTGAAAGAGCACCGCAAGGAGATGAGTAAAGCCGACCGTAAGGCAAGAGCCATTGAGCTTCTTTCCCTGGTTGGAATCTCCAATCCGGAGGCACGTTACGACCAGTATCCACACCAGCTGTCCGGTGGTATGAGACAGCGAGTTGTCATCGCCATTGCACTGGCCTGTGATCCCAAGGTGCTGATCGCAGATGAGCCGACCACAGCCCTTGATGTAACGATCCAGGCACAGATTCTGGATCTGATGCGTGATCTTCAGAAAAAGATCAAAACATCCATTATCATCATTACCCATAACCTTGGTGTTGTGGCAAATATTGCAGACCGTGTTGCTGTTATGTATGGCGGAAAATTAGTTGAGACAGGAGATGTGGAAGATATTTTCCACAACCCATGTCACGAATATACAAAAGGCCTTCTTCGTTCTATTCCAAAAGCACACGAAAAAGGCGGTGAGCTTCAGGCAATTCCGGGAACTCCTCCGGATCTTATGGAGCCTCCGGTTGGATGTCCTTTTGCGGCAAGATGTAAGGAGACAATGATCGTCTGCCAGAAATACATGCCGGATTATACCGATTGCGGCAAGAATCACAAGTCAGCATGCTGGATGCTTGACGAGATGGCACAGGAGGTAAACTCTGATGAAAAATGATGAAAAGCAGGTACTTCTTGATGTCAAGAACCTGAAGAAATACTTTAATGTTGGAAATAAAAAGATCCTGAAAGCAGTTGATGACATTTCCCTTCAGATTTATAAAGGAGAGACTCTTGGTCTGGTTGGAGAGTCTGGATGTGGTAAATCTACCTTCGGAAGAACTGTTATCCATCTGTATGATCCTACAGATGGTACGGTAACCTTCGATGGAACGAAAATTGACAAGAATCTGGATACAAAGCAGAGACATGAACTTTGCAGAAGAATGCAGATGATTTTCCAGGATCCATATGCATCCCTGAACCCGCGAAGAAAAATTCTGGATATTGTAGCAGAGGGAATTGATGCTCATGGTCTTGCTGCCAATAAAAAAGAACGTGATGCCAAGGTCATTGAGCTTCTGGAAACCGTTGGTCTTCAGGCAGAGCACGCAGATCGTTTCCCTCATGAGTTTTCCGGTGGACAGCGCCAGCGTGTTGGTATTGCACGTGCACTTGCAGTAAATCCGGATTTTATTGTATGCGATGAGCCCATTTCTGCTTTGGACGTTTCCATCCAGGCACAGGTTATCAACCTTCTGGAGCAGCTTCAGAGAGAGCGTGGGCTGACTTACCTGTTTATTGCACACGACCTTTCCATGGTGAAGCACATCAGTGACCGTATTGGTGTTATGTACCTGGGATCTCTTGTTGAGCTTGCTGACAGTGAGGAGCTTTTCGAGAACCCAATGCATCCTTATACCAAGGCTCTTCTTTCTGCAATCCCGATCCCGGATCCGGATATTGAGAAGAACCGTCAGAGAATCATGCTTGAGGGTACACTTCCGAACCCCATTGATCTTGGCGAGGAGTGTAAGTTCTGCAGCCGTTGTCCTGTTTGCAAGGATAGCTGCCATAAGAGCCAGCCGAAGCTTGTTGAGGTAAAACCGGGACATTTTGTTGCCTGCAGCCAGTGCGCAGAGTAATATTTTACAGGCAGATTTGGTATCCATTCAAAAGAATGGAAAGCTAAAAGCCTGTCTGTTATATGAAATGTATAGTACCATATAAGTTATGTTAACCGCTTGAAAGAGCAGGAGATGGGCTTTTGATAAATAAGGCAGCAGAAAACAGGAGGAAGAAGGATGTTCATTGAGGAACGGCAGATAGCCATCGAGAAAGTCCTTCGGGAACAGGGAAAAGTCCGGACCAGGGAGCTGAGCGAAATGTTCCAGGTCACAGAGGACTGCATCCGTAAAGATCTGAAAACTCTTGAGAATGCCGGCAAATTAAAAAGAACTTACGGTGGTGCGATTCTTTCCCAGGATTACCCGCTGGAAAGAGATGTTATCGACAGAAGAAATTATCATGTGGACAGGAAGATGGTGATCGCGGCTAAGGCCATGACGCTGATCAAGGAGCGGGAAGCGATTTTTCTTGATATATCCACAACCAATATTGAGCTTGCCAAGCTTCTTGCGAAATCGAAAATGCAGCTTACCGTAGTGAGCAACATGATCGATATTTTACAGCTGCTTGCGCAAAATCCCAAGATCACAGCCATTGGAACCGGTGGAATCATGTATCCTACAGTAAATGGATTCCTTGGTTCTGCAGCAATCCAGGTGATCCGGCAGTACAGCTTTGACCGGGCATTTATGGGAAGCTGCGGAATTGATATGATGGATCACACCGTCACGACTCTTGGAGTGGAGGACGGACTGACCAAGAAGGCTGCAATTGAAAGCAGCCGTCACAAATATGCCGTGATGGAGCGGGAGAAATTTTATTTTAATGAATCTTATAAATTTACACAGCTTGATGAACTGGACGGGATCATCACAGATGAATTCCCGGATCAGTCGGTGCAGGATATGCTGGATTCCCTTGGAGTAACGCTCTATTAAGAGACAGCAGCTCAGGAATGCAGCAACAAAGTGACAAGACCGGCGGGCTTGGGAATAATTTGTGGAATTTTCAGAATGCAAAGCATTGCGATAGCTGCAATGTGATAGTATCAGGCTGGGTGAAAGGAAAAAGAGGATATGAGCAAATTTACTTTGGAGGTTTGTGCAGATTCTGTGGAATCTGTACTTGCCGCTGAGAAAGGCGGAGCAGACAGGATCGAGCTTTGCGGAAATGTGGTGATTGGAGGAACAACTCCATCAGAGAGTCTTTTCCGCGAGATCCGCAGGTATAGTGATATTAAGATCCATGCACTGATCCGTCCAAGATTTGGGGATTTTTGTTATACTGAATATGAATTTGATATTATTCGTTCAGAAGTGAGAAGATTCCGGGAACTGGGTGCTCAGGGAGTTGTGATCGGTATGCTAAGACCGGATGGCTCCCTGGATGTGGAGCATCTGGCACAGCTTATGGAGGAAGCGAAGGGGATGTCTGTAACTTTACACAGGGCTTTTGACGTGTGCAGGGATCCAATGGAGGCACTGGAGCAGGCCATTTCTCTTGGTTTTAACACCATTCTTACATCTGGACAGAAGAATAACTGTGTGGATGGTTCGCCGTTGCTTGCAGAGCTGGTGGAAAAGAGTGCCGGTCGTATTCACATTATGGCTGGTGCAGGAGTGAATGCAGACGTGATTGCTCCAATCTATGAGAAAACTGGAATCATAGATTATCATATGACGGGCAAGGTTTTGCTGGACAGTGAGATGAAGTACCGCAAAGAGGGCGTGAGTATGGGACTGCCTTCTTTGAGTGAGTATGAGATTTTCCGCACCAGTGAGGCTGAGGTGAAAAAGGCCCGGGAAGTTTTAGCAAGGCTTTGAGGCTGGGACGTTCTTTCACAAAAAAAGAACAATTTTTTCGTGAAAGGGCGTTTTTTCTATTTAAAGTAGGAGGATGAATAGATGTTTCTTCAGAACAGTCAGAGGAAGATTGAAGAAGAATTTTTGAAATTAGCAGAGAAGCTTGGGGCGGACAGGGAGCCGCTGAAGACGATTTGTGAGAAACTGGATGGGTGCGGCAGAGAACTGGGGCTGGCAATGAAGTATTTGTATGTGACCGCGCCTTATAGTGATCTTGTGAATTATACTTTTGAGGAGATTCAGGATTTCGCAAGCCATGGACTGTTTCTTTATAATACTCTGGAACGTGTGAAAGAGCTGCCGGAGGAGATGTTTTTGAATTATATTTTGGATCACAGAGTGAATGAAGAAGAGGTACTCCCATGTCGAAGCTTTTTCTGGAATGAATTAAAGGATAGAATTGAAGGAAAAAATGCGAAAGATGCGGCAATTGAGGTAAATTACTGGTGTGCGGAGGAAGCTACTTATCATAGTGGTGATGACCGTACACTTCCGGCACTTACGGTATATCGAAGAGGTTACGGACGCTGCGGTGAGGAGTCTGTTTTTCTGGTAAATGCACTTCGCAGTGTGGGAATTCCGGCGCGGCAGGTGTATGTGCCAAGGTGGTCCCACTGTGATGACAACCACGCATGGGTGGAGCTTTGGTGTGACGGAAAATGGTATTTCACAGGCGCATGTGAGCCGCTTATGATCCTGAATAAGGGGTGGTTTACCAATGCTTCTTCCAGAGCAATGATGGTGCATTCCCGCCTGTTTGATCTTTTCCCGGCAGAGGGGGAGGATGTGATTGGCAAAGAAGGTGCGGCGGTTATGCTGAACCAGACTGCGCGTTATGCTAAGGTGAAAACAGTTTCTGTAAAAGTGACAGATAAAGAGGGTGCGGCTGTAAAGGGCGCTCAGGTGCAGTTTCTGGTATTGAATATGGGAGAGTATTTTCCCATTGCAAAGGCAGAGACAGACGAAGATGGAACCGTTTCTTTAGTGACCGGTTTGGGAAGTGTAAGAGTTCTGGCGTTCCTTCCGGGAATGGAAGGATTTGCACAGGCAGATCTGGATACCAGAGCGCAGGATGAGATTTCCCTGATTCTTACTGGTGAGACTGTGGAAGCTGAGGATTGGAGAACTGTAGATGTAATTGCTCCAGTTGACACCCCGGTGAACCCGGACATGCCTACCCCGGAGCAGAAAGCAGAAGGAACCAGACGACTGAATGAAGCAAACAAGATCCGTAAAGAAAAGAAGGAGAACTGGGTGAACCCGGAACTGACTGCTTTTCTTGCAGGCGAGGATGAGAAGGAACTTCGCCAGGCAATGGTGGATGTACTTTCGGAGAAAGACCACACAGACTGTGTTTGCAATGTATTGGAAGAGCATTTGGAATATGGCAAGCAGTGTGCAAAAGAATTTAAAACGAAGTCTGGTACTGGGAAATGTGGCGAAAAAGAAATGAATGGCGCAGATCGCTTCACTCAAGGCGCTGAGAGTGCTAATGCAGAGTGCAGTAACTATAAAGCTGAAAAATCTGCGGCATATACAAGAGCTACAGGTGCAGAGTCCGGCTATAATTTTTATATCAATTACGTATTAAATCCCCGTGTGGAGGATGAGCTTCTTCGTCCATACCGAAAGGGCATTCTCTCCTTCTTCACAGAAGAGCAGAAAGCAGACTTCCGCACAAATCCGGCAGAAATCTGGAATTATATCCAGGCGCACATCACCGCCTACCCGGACAACGAGCGCGAAACTGTAATGGAAACCCCATACGAATGCCTGGTATCCGGAATTGGTACCCAGCGTTCCCAGAAGGTACTTTTCGTGGCAATTGCCCGCACATTGGGAATCCCGGCAAGATTGAACCCGGATAATAAAGTGATGGAATATTGGGAAAATAATCAGTTTGTTCCTGTCCTGAAACAGCAGGAGGGCGGCGCAGTTCTCACACTGAGAAAAGAAGCAGATGCTGTATGGAACTACTATCAGAACTGGACAATGGGGCGTCTGGTTGGAAATGAGTACGTTTCCCTGAACCTTACAGGCAGAAGCTGGGAAGAGAACACTTTGGAGCTTGCATTGATTCCGGGAACCTACCGGATTATCACCACCAACCGTCTTCCTAACGGAAATCAGTTTGCATGGGAGAAAACATTTACGATAAAAGAAGGCGGACAGAGAGAAGAAACCTTGCGTCTCCGCGAAGCTCAGCTTGGGGATATGCTGGAGCGTATTTCCCTTCCGGAGTTTGAGGTAAAAGATTCTGCCGGAAACACAGTAACCTGCGCTGAGTTAACCAAAGGCGGCAAGAAAATTCTCATGTGGCTGGAAGAGAGCCGGGAGCCTACGGAACATATTTTGAATGAAATGCTGGAACATGCAGAAAAATTCCACGAATTTGAAAATTCCATCTCCTTCATGATTCGTACTCCGGAAGCCAAGCAGGATCCTCTTCTGGCAAAAGTGCTGAAGATGTTCCCGAATGTTTCCATCTATTACGATTCCTTTGAAGAAAACATTGAACTTCTGGGAAGAAGAATGTACGTTGATCCAGACAAGCTTCCGCTAATTCTGGTAACTAATGGCGAGTCTGTAGGGATTTATGCAACCAGCGGCTATAATGTTGGAACTGGCGATATGTTGATCCGTATTATGGAAGAAGTGCCGGAAGTATAAATTGCATTTAAAAGAAGATATAGTAGTTTTTGAAGTATATAGTAGAATTTCTAAGAAATATAGAGATGGTTTTCTTTGTGCTCTAGAGGTGCGCAGCAAAGCATAATAAGGAAAATTGCAAGGCCTCTGAATGTAGCGCATTAAATAGGAGTAAATCGGAAGCCATCTCTAAATGGAGTAAATTATGAATAAATACACAGAAATTCACCCAAATGGACAACGCGCGTATCAGTTTGTAGCTGACACGGCATACGTCCGTGAATCCGGCACTAAGGGGGAGCACAAAGCAGCTGAATACATTTTGAAGGAAGCGGAGCAGGCAGCAGCCCAGACGGGAAAGTCTGTCTACATTCAGACACCCCGCATGGAATTTTTCCAGTGTCCGGATTTTCAGCAGAAAAAGGCAGAGCTGGTAATCTGCCAGCCTTATAAGAAGGCTTATCCGGTGCGTGCCTACCTGAATGGCGCCTGCACCCTGGAAGAGGGCATCACAGCACCATTTCTCTTCGTGGGAAAAGGAGATGACATCAGTCTTTCCCAGGCAAAAGGGGCAGTTGTGCTGGTCTGCGATCCTATTCGTGAAGATACGATAAATAAAATAAAAGCAGCAGGTGCACTTGGCTTTGTAACCGTATGCGGCACGCCGCTGGATCAGGGGGAAGACCGGATTCCAACCCAGTACCGCCGCAAGGCAGGTGATCTTCCAGGCGCATCTGTCCATTACCTGGATGCAGTGGAAATCGTGGAAAAACAGGCATCTCAGTGCTGCCTGAACATTCAGCAGAGCGAGATTTCCCGCAATTCCGCCAATGTGGCAGTACGCATTCTGGGAACTGATTTTCCAGAAGAAATCGTTACGGTAACGGCTCATTATGATTCTGTTCCGGAAGGCCCTGGTGCATATGACAATATGTCCGGCGGAGCCATGGTGATGGAAGCTTTTCATCATTTCGCAGAGCACAGACCAGCCAGAACTATGGAGTTCATCTGGTTTGGCTCCGAGGAAAAAGGGTTGGTTGGAAGCCAGAATTATGTGAAATCCCATGAAGGAGAAATGAGCAGCCATGTGTTTAATCTGAATGTAGACCTGGCAGGGCAGCTCCTGGGAGGAAACGTTCTGGGAGTAACTGCAGATCCGACTGTCTGTGCAGAACTGAAAAACCTCATGGAAGAAAATCAGCTGGGTGTTACCATCAAAAATCAGGTCTGGGCCAGCGATTCCAATACTTTCGCATGGAAAGGTGTGCCAGCGCTTACCTTAAACCGTGACGGCTTTGGCATGCATACAAGACACGATACAGTAGAATATATATCTCCTCGCGCACTGGAAGAAGGGGCGAAAACTCTCTGCACAGCAGCTGCATGGGTGGCAAACGAGCCAGAACTTTCCTTTGAACGGGAAATTCCAGAGGATATGAAGAGAGAACTGGAAAAGTATTTTGCCTAATGTTACAGGAAAGGACATTATAAAATGAACAAAGTAATCGAAGAAAGAACAAAACGTACCGAATGGTACCGTGACGCCCGTTTCGGCATGTTTATTCACTGGGGACTTTATGCAATCCCTGCCAGAGGAGAATGGGTGCGCAGCATGGAGCAGATTCCACATGAGGACTACTGCCATCTCACAGAAGAGTTCACAGCTGAGAATTACAACCCAAGAGAGTGGGCGCGTCTTGCGAAAAAGGCGGGCATGAAATATGCTGTGCTCACAGCCAAACACCACGACGGCTTCTGCCTTTTTGACACCAAACTTACTGACTACAACTCCATGAACGCAGCCTGCCACAAAGACCTGGTAAAAGAGTTCCTGGAGGCATTCCGTGCAGAAGGAATCAAAGTAGGTCTGTATTTTTCTATTATAGACTGGCGCCATCCGGATTTCCCACACTATGGGGATATGCACCATCCAATGCGCAACCATCCGGAATGCTCCAATGAAAACCGCGATTTCGACCGCTATCTGGAATTTATGTTTGGGCAGATCAAAGAGCTTCTTACCAATTATGGTAAGCTGGATCTGATGTGGTTCGACTTCTCCTACGGCGATATGAAGTGCGACAAATGGAAAGCCCAGGAGCTGATTTCCATGGTGCGTTCCATCCAGCCCTGGCTGATCATTGATAACCGTCTGGAGGGCAGTGCTGAGGATTCCGGTTCTATCCTTACTGCAAATCCTACCGAATATTCCGGCGATTTCGCATCTCCGGAGCAGATGATCCCACCAGCAGGAATCCGCAATGAGCTTGGTAATCCGGTACCATGGGAAGCCTGCCTGACCCTGAATAACAATTGGGGCTATTCCTCCAGTGACCGTCATTATAAATCAGCTGAAATGGTCATCCACATGCTGGTTGAGTGTGTCAGCAAGGGCGGCAACCTGCTCCTGAATGTAGGGCCTGATGCAAAAGGTCGTATTCCGAAGGAGTCTGTGAAGATTCTGGAAGAAGTAGGAGAGTGGATGGACGAGAACTCCAAGAGCATCTACGGCTGTGGCTATGCTGAAATCGATAAACCGGAATGGGGCCGTTACACCCGCAACGGAAATAAGATCTACGCCCACGTTATGGAGCCCCAGGCAGGAGCAATCCCTCTCACCGGAATCCACGGCAAGATCAAAAAACTCCGCCGTCTTTCCGACAATTCCGAGGTAAAGCTTACGGATTACTGGAACCTGAAGGAATACTCCCAGAATCAGTTCTTCTTCCTCAACGCTGACACCTGCGACAGCTACCCGCTTCCAGATGCCCGGGATACGGTTGTGGAAGTAACATTGGAAGAAACAGAAGAATAAACAGATATAAACAAAAATAAACAGAAATAAACAGAAAGGGACTGCCGGGAAATGGCAGCCCCTTTTTGGATTTATAAGAAAGCCCATCTCTGGCACTTTCCTGAACCGAGTAGTGTTTATACGAAAGCTAGAGCGTGTTTGAAAAATCATTCCTGCAAATTGCGACGCACATCTTGCAGAAAGCCTTTTATCCAATACACTCTAAAGTGAAAGTCTATTTTTTACTCTTTAAAACATTTCGCACGATCATACAAATGAGAATGGTAACCACCATATCTGGCAGTGTATTTCCCACAGGAATATCAATTCTCATTAAAATTCGGTACAGCACAAATCCGATCACCCAGATTACCGCATTTGTTATGTCAACCGCTTCGCCCAGGCTGTCAGCACGCTTCAGAAGGAAGAAATCGGCAATCTGAATGGCAATCATCGGTGCAAATACAGAACCGATGAGATACAGGAAATCGGTAATGTTGTCCATTGGATATACAATTGCAGCAATTGTTCCGATGATGGTTACGGCAATTGCGGCATATTTTCCATTAATTTTGGAAAATACAGATTCAGATGAAATTCCGGCGGAGTAAGCATCCAGGAATGTGGTGGTAACAGTGGAAAATACAATGATCAGAAGGCCTGCAATTCCCAGTCCGGCTTTCACCATAATCTGAGCAATGTCGGATTCACCGGTATAAATCGCTGCACCCATACCGATTACATACATCCAGCAGCTTACAAGACCGTAAACAATAGAGCTTACAGCAGTTGCTTTCACTGGCTCCTTCGCCTCGCGGGTATAATCACTGATCAGCGGCAGCCAGGACAGTGGCATTGCAACAGAAAGCTCAACCGCAGCACCAAAGGACATGGCTTCCTCGCCAATGGCAAGTGCAGTCCCGCCATCAAAGAAGATGAGCTTGCAGAGTACCAGTGTGAGGATAAAAAGTGCTGCCATAGCGATGGTGTTGATTTTTCCAAGGTTTGTGATGCCGATAAAAATCCACAGTACGATCAGTGCACCGATTACCAGACACCATACCCAGCTTCCGGTATGTAACACACCGTTTGCGGCCAGAGCTCCGTCGTAGATCATAATAGCAGTCCAGCCAACCAGCTGAAGTACATTCAGGAAGGAGAAGAAAATCCCGCCCTTTTCCCCAAAGCTCATTTTTACGGTTTCCATTGCACTGCGGCGTGTTTTTCCGCCAATTACTCCGGCGAGGAAAAGCATGGTACAGCCAATAATATGTCCGATGATAATGGCAAGAAGACCTTTTCCAAAGCCAAGTGAGGCAAAATAGGTTCCGGTGAGGATTTCCGCCAGGGAAACACCAGCGCCAAACCAGATCAGGCCGTTTTCAAAAATGGAAGTACGTTTTTCAGTCATGTTATTTTGCCTCCTTATCAGCGGCTTCTGCCGTAATCTCGTCATGTGACAGTGTGAATTCATTTTTTATTGCAAATCCGTGATCCATAGGACCACTGCCTTTTCCAAGATCCAGCATAGCAGCAAGTGCTCCGGAAATATATTTCTTTGCCCTCTCCACGGAAGTATCCAGGTCAAATCCCTTTGCCAGATTAGAAGCAATGGCACTGGATAACGTACATCCTGTTCCGTGAGTGTTTGGATTGTTGATCCGCTTTCCCTGGAACCATTTGTAATTGCCTTCGCGCCACAGAAGGTCATTGGCGTCATTCAGCTGATGACCACCCTTGCAAAGCACTGCACAGCTGTATTTCTCCCCGATGGCAGCAGCGGCTTTGATCATATCCTCGGCAGTTTCTATTTTCATTCCGGACAGAACCTCTGCCTCCGGAATATTCGGTGTCAGGACTGTGGCCATTGGAAGAAGCTGACTTTTAAGGGCTTCAATGGCTTCATCATTGATCAGCTTGGCTCCGCTTGTAGCGACCATAACCGGGTCTACTACAATGTTCTTTGCTTCATACTGGCGAAGTTTTTTCGCAATGGTTTCAATCAATGCGCTGGAAGATACCATTCCAATCTTCACTGCATCCGGATAAATATCTGTAAAAATATTATCCAGCTGGTCGGCCAGAAATTCTGGCGTTGCTTCCATAATACCTGTTACACCGGTAGTATTCTGTGCGGTAAGTGCGGTAATCGCACTCATGGCATATACTCCATTGCTGATCATTGTCTTGATATCAGCCTGGATACCGGCGCCTCCGCTGGAGTCACTTCCAGCGATTGTTAATGCTGTTCTCATAATTTTCTTCCTTTCTCTTGGCCTTGTTTGAAGCAGTTTCCACGAGTTATGAGTTATAACGTGAAAAAATCTTTTTACAAACCGGCACTGTTGTTATGTATGCATTAATTTTATATAGCGTCCGAAAGTGGTGCCCCCAGCCGAACGCTGCATTGCTGCCATATGAAAAAAGAGACACCCCAATGAGGTGTCTCCGAAAAAAATCAAACCCATGATGACTTCCTACGGCGGCATTATCCGCATCAGGTAAAAGGGTCGAAATTCACAATTTCCTCTCAGCCTGTGTACAAGCTCCCCTGTTCTTTTGTTATTATAGTAATAATGGGAAAAATTGTCAATAAGGTGTTGGAATACAATAAATACCAAGCGCACAAAAACACCTCGCGGAACGTTATCAGTGAACAGTGACCGAAAATCGTTTACGCTAACTCCACAACCAGCACCTGATATCCATGCAGCTTAACTGAATTTCCATCCAGAACCATATCCGGGTAGTTATTGATCAGCACCTTTTTGCATTCTGATGGAAGTGTAATTTCCTGCTCATCCCACTGATAATTGCCAACCACAAGTAAAGTTTTATCTCCTTTACGGTAGTATGCCATTAAATTATGCCGGTCTTCCATAAATGGCTCCAGAGCACCATACACAACGGTTTCTTTATATTCCGGATCCTTGCGAAGAGCGATCAGTTTCTTATAGAAATTAAGTACGGAATTTGGATCAATCGTCTCTTTTTCCACATTAATTGCGGTATAATTGGAATTTACTCGAAGCCACGGTGTACCAGCTGTAAATCCGGCATTTTCCTCACCAGTCCACTGCATGGGGGTACGGGCATTGTCGCGGCTGCGGCGGGCAACAGCTTTCAAAGCTGCTTCCGGGGTAAGTCCGGCGTCAAGTGCAACTTTATATTCATCCAGAGTTGAAATATCATCTACCTCGTCAATAGATTTGAACGGGATATTTTCCATGCCAAGCTCCTGTCCCTGATAAATAAAGGGAAGTCCACGAAGCATGAAATTCAATGCCGCCAGCATTTTTTTGCTTGTATCACAGCAATCACCTTCTGGAATATAGTGACTGACACCGCGAGGCTCGTCATGATTCTCGATAATATTGGAAACGAATCCGAAATCCCCCATTTTGGCCTGTGTCTCAAAACAGCAGCGCTTGTAGTCGTCAGGTGTGATTTCTTTGCAATCGTACCAGCCTTTCTCAGAACCTCCGAAAATGGTTTCGTTAAAGTCGAACATAGAAGAAAAATAACCATTGTTTCCAATAAAATCCGGGAGCTCTTCGTCTTTTGCGTTGAAAACCTCACCTACGGAAAAAGCATCGTGAGGCTTGAAGGTGCGGTCACGCATTTCTCCAAGAAATTCTCCGATTCCGGAAGCTTCCTCCAGCATTTTATTAATGCTGCAGAGTCCGTCCTCACGATCAGGCTCATAATCATGCATAGGAAGAGCTTTTTTGATATTAATGATAGCATCAATGCGGAAACCGCCAAGACCCTTGTCCAGCCACCAGTTAATATTTTTATATACTTCCTCACGGAGCTCTGGATTTTCCCAGTTCAGGTCAGGCTGCTTTTTATGAAAAACATGAAGGTACTGTTTGTTGGTGCCAGGCAGATCCTCCCATACCGAACCTCCGAAATAGGAGCGCCAGTTAGTAGGAAGCTTACCATCTTCTTTGTCTCTTAAATAGAAGAAACGGCCGTATTTTCCATCCGGATCTTTACAGGCTTTTTTAAACCATTCGTGCTCATCAGAGCAGTGGTTTACAACCAGATCCATGACAATATACATGTCCCGCTTCTTTGCTTCTGCGATAAGGCGGTCCATATCCTCCATAGTTCCGAATCGCGGGTCAATGTCGTAATAATCGGAAATATCGTATCCCTGGTCGGCAAGAGGGGAGCGATAGCAGGGGGAAAGCCAGACAATGTCAACCCCCAGCTCCTTTAAATAATCCAGTTTCTCAATAATTCCCGGCAGATCGCCGATTCCATCACCGTTTGTGTCATAAAAGCTTTTCGGATAAATCTGATAGGCTATTTTATCCTGCCACCATTTTTTTTTCGTGCTATTCATTTATGTCTCCTTATATATAATGATTATCTTTGAACTAAGTACATTATACATACATGAAAAAGAAAATACTTCCCTTAATTTGATTAAAAAATACGAAATTTTGACCAGAGATTGTTTGGAAAATCATTTCGTACATAGGGGGGGCAAGCGTGTTTTATAAGGAAGGATTCTCAATCCCCTGGCTGTGTTTCCGATATTGCAGAGGTGTGGTTCCTGTATATTTGCGAAATTCTCTGAGAAAATTCCCCATATTGTTATAACCACAGTCCAGACATATCTCGGTCACTGGAAGACTGCTGTCTTTTAATAAACGTACTGCCTGGCGGATGCGATATTCATTCAGGTATTCTATGGGAGACATGCCGATTGCTTTTTTAAAAAAACGGCAAAAGTATTGCTCATTGAGTCCGATCAGGGATGCCAGATCGCGGATATAAATTTTTTCCTGGTAATGGTCGCGGATGTAAGTGATTGTGGTTTTTATGGTCTCGACCCTGTGGTCATCAGATTTTTCAGTCTGGGAAAAAAGCTGGCGATTGGAAAAATCTGCAAAAATATTTAACAGGGAAGCCTTGATCAGAAGCTGATCTGCCAGGCCGACAATGGCATTTCCAGAAGCGCGGAATAAATTTATATGTAAGGAATCATGAAGCTCTTCCAATTGTTCAGAAAAGCTGCAGCGGTAAAATGCGTTAGTGATGTTCTGGAACTGCTCCTTTATAATAGGAAAAACAGGATGGTTTGCAGAAATACATCTTGGAAAAATCAGACGTCCGTTTTGCAATGGCTGGACAAGCTGAGTCTGAACCGTATCGTAAAAAGGAGAGCAGAGCAGTTCCGGTTGGAAAACGACAGCGTATTCCATGGAGACTTCTTTTGAGCGTGCACGTATGCTGTGCAGTTCGCCGGGATTAATAAAATAAAAACATTCTGAAGATACATCAAATGTTTCCATATTAATATCTAAGGTGAAGGTTCCACCGGGAAAGTAAATAATCTCGACCTCCTCGTGCCAATGGTGCTTGACCAGGATTCCGTGTCCGCTTAGTTTTAAACGGTAAAAAGCACAGGGAAAAGCCTGGGAGCCATGAGGATTTGTTTCTTTTAATGCTGGTGATTGCTGTTGATACATAGAAACCTCCAAACTGGGGAAAGGGTATAAAATAATGAATTTGTTATATGTATTGACGCTATCATGTCTGAGGGCGAAAGTCAATGATTGAAGAAAAAGGATCTTGAAAATAATGTTATAAAAAAATATAAATTTTTTTGTAAAAAGTGCTTGACGATTCCTTACGGCAGTGGTATAGTAAACAAGCTGTCACAAAGAATTGCCTCTGAAATACTGAAAAATAAAATAGTTTTCAGAAAATTCAAATTAACTGTTGACAATCGACTGAACTTATGATAAAGTAATCAAGTCGCTTGAACAGAACGACAGAAACAAACGACTTTATACAGCTTCTTGAAGGTCTGAAAAACTTTTGAAAAAAGTGCTTGACAAGATCTGAAAGATATGATAAAGTAAACAAGCTGTCGCAAAGAGATGACAGACAAACAACCTTGATAACTAAACAGTGAAACACATACGATTCTCGAAAATTCTTAACGAATCATCATTCAAAAGAATGAACTTTTTATAACAGTAATGACGAGAGATAACTAAGCTAGTTGGTTGTCTT
>SKEQ01000422.1_pt1 | contig 34844 bp, 21 predicted proteins | sample 4826751 | NCBI WGS metagenome assembly SKEQ01 (sample SAMN11008805, study PRJNA524170) | human gut metagenome | biome: Human fecal sample; material: Feces; isolation source: fecal sample from pouch patient p44 | host: Homo sapiens | place: Israel: Tel-Aviv | collected 2013-07-11 | reverse complement strand
CAGATGTTTCCAGGACTGCCGAATCTGCTCGACATACGACAGACTGTCATACAGCATATTTCTGACAGGCATTGCATAATGTACATTCTCCTGATTCTCACATGCCAATAGCGCCAGGTATGCCCCCTGTTCCCATCGCATGATGATATCCCGATACCGTTGTACCTCTTTTGCTTTTTTGTTTTTGTCGGATACAAGAATATCCGTCTCTCCTGTCGCCGGATGCAAATCCTCCGGCAATATCACTTGTTTTCCCTGAAACACAATCCCGTTAAACAGATCTGCAAACCGTCTGGGATTGCCAAGCCATTGTTTTACTGCAGCATTTCCTTTTCCCATACTGCGCTCCTCCTTATTCTTTTCTTTTTCATCAACACTGAATATTCGGCGAAACTGCCTTTGAATTTGAACCGTTTAGAAACGATGTTCCTGACGCATGAATTGTCACACGGACAGCGTCTGAGAGTTTGATGTGTTTCCATTATACTACTTAAATTTCTGTTTTCAAGTATTTTTAGAAAAGAAGCGCCTCTTTCTTTTGAATCTTTGTCTTATCAATTTCCATTCCTATATTGAAAGAGCGCTTCTTTTCATTTTCACTTACTTTTTGATAAGAAAATTTTTACCTTACTTATAACTTATAAACTCTCTCTTCCATACACTTCAATCTGTGTAAGTGCTGGGAACGGAGACGGATCATCTGCTTTGATCAATTCTTTCAGTTTTAACCACTGAATCTTCTTTTTCTGAAAGACAATTTCTTGTCCTTCTCCTGTTTTTTGCAATGCGATTGTCATATTGCTGTCATCGGAAAACTCCAGGGTTCCCTGTACCCACCAGTTGTCATGCGGAAAATCTGCTCTTGTATAAATAATGATTCGATCGATTTCTACCATTCTTCCAAAATCCAGCGTAAGCTCCGCATCATCTCTGCGATTGATTCCCCAGGAAGCATACGGCCATTTCCCATGATCTACATTGGCGGTTACTCCGTCAATCGCATTTTTTGCAGCGAAAACGGATTCTCCCCGTGTTTCAACATTTGCATATGCATGGGGATAGCAATTAACATCCCCATGCTGGTCATTGACATTGTATGCAAGATTCCTGTAGCTCTCGATTTCAAACGATTTTGCTTTTCGCATGGAAATCAAATGTACACTTCCGGAAAAAGCTTTGCTGGAAATATTCATTCGCTTTTCAGCAAACGGAATTTCATATACTTGATCTCCGGTCATATACACCAGAGATTTTCCAAGTGCGTCATCAATCTGCAGCCAGTAATATCCCGGTACCTCTCCAGGCTGGATCAGGATTGTATCCCCTTCCTCATACTGGTGTTCAATAACCAGGTTCACTTCTTCTTTCCCTTGGTTTTCTGCGATTTTATCGCCATTCTGATTAACTGCCTTCAAACAAATCATAGAGAAGCTCCTTCCTTTTATTTCTTCACCATTTCCAGATAAATTCGGCTGTTCTGATGATTAAAATCATAAGCGATTGCTTGTTCAAACTGTTCCTTTGCGACATTTTTATCTCCAAGCCCCAGATTTGCCAGTCCCATGAGGTAATGGCAATGTGCTTTATTTTTCTGGTTCATATCATCCTCAAAAATCAAAAAGTCCGGAAGTGATACGGCAAAATAATCGTTTTTCATTTCATCGTATAAATGCCTTTCACCGTAATCCATCAGCTTGTTAAAGCATGCATAAGAAGCTTTCATGTTTCCAAGCTCTTTGCAGGCAAGTCCTTTATAAAGGATCATATCTGCAGGCTGATCGTAGTAATATAGAATTCCTGCCGGTTCGTCTTCTCCCATTTCTGCCTTCTCAAAGCACACATTTGCTTCTTCCACTTTACCGAGCTGCTTATTTACCATTCCAAGATAATAGTAAATGTTATTATCTTTTGTTCCTTCCAATCTTCCCTCTCCAAGACTCAACGGATATAACAATGCTTTTTCAAGAAGCTCTTTTGCCTTTTCATAAGACTTCTGCAGAATCTGCTGTTTTGCCATCTCTACCAGAGCAACCTTATACTGTGTGGAAATGCGTCCTTCTGCACCTTCCCATGGACGGAATATATGCCCCATAATCGTCTCATACGCCTTTTCAAATCTTCCCAAAAGGTTATAAAGTGTCACGTACTCCAGCATTACATCGTCGCGGTCTGAAATAATATCCAGATGTTTTTCATAATTTTCCAAACGCTCCTCAAAAGAAACTCCCAATTTCTTATACAGCTGATCCAGTTCCAGAAATACTCTGGCGTCTGTCTCATCCAGTGCAAATGCTTTTTCCAGCTCTGTTTTGGCTCTCTGCGGATTATTCTGCTTATTGTAATATGCAAGCGCAAGGTTTCGATGTACAGTCGGATAGCTATCATCCAAATCTATCGATATTTCCCATAATTTTGTTGCTGTTTCAAATGCCAGCTTGTCATAATACAGATTTCCCAGATAATAATACGCTTTTGCACCTTCTCCATTAGTAAAAATCGCATCTTCCAGCACCATGATGTCTTCCAGTTTATTCGGAAAACAATACAACGGAGAACACTGCTCTGCCTTTTTATAGGCTTCCACACATTCCTCTGTTTTTCCCAGCTTTTTCAGATAATAGCCTTTGTAGTATGCAAGCATCGGATATTCTTTGGTACACTGCTCCAACATCGCAACTGCTTCTGTATAGCATCCTACCTCTGCATAGTCCCTTGCTACCTGCAGATAATTTTCCTGGAAGTCCCGCATCAGACGGTTCATCTGATTCAGGCATGCTTCGCGGTCTTCACTGATTTCTGCAAGCTCTGCCAGAGTAATATAATCAAACGCATCTACCTTCATATTTTCATCCATCCAGACCTTCGCCTCGGAAATTCTTCCCAGTTTTCTCAATAAAATTGCTTTCAATCCCCTGGCTTTAATATTGTGCAGATTCTTAATCAGCCCTTTTTCTGCCAGCTCCAGCGCCTCTTCATAATTGCCTCTCTGCGCCTCGATCACTGCCAGATAATAGAACGACATTTCCTGCTGCTCATTGCTCCATGTCGCTTTATAGAATGCGTCGTATGCTTCTCCCATTTTATCCTGCATATACAGGGCAAGTCCCAGATTGTAATATGGTTCACTGGTGTATGGGTTCGGACTTCTCCAAGTCAGTCTCTTCACTGCCATACGGAAGTGTTTTTCCGCTTCTGCAAAATTTCCTCTGCGGAACAACAGCATTCCATAAGCATTGTTGATCCTGCTGTCTCCCGGATCTCTCTTCAAGCCTTCCAGATAATATGGATCCGGAAGATAGGTCGCATGTCTGTGCTGCTCGATATGCTGTGCGGTCAGAAGCAATTCTTCATTTGTCATGATCTCCTGTGGTTCTTTTGCTGCCTCTGCAGGCTCTGCCAGCTCCGGAATTGTTTCTTCTTCCGGCCGGTACATTACAAGAAGTTTTCCATCTGCATATACGTTTACTGTCACATCCTGTCGTTTCTCGCATGAAAAAGAAATATTCTCTTCAAAAATATCAACCGGTGACAGTACAGTTTCTTTCCGATACACCTCCTGTCCCGCATTCGTGATCACGATTTCGGCGGAATCATATTTTTCTGTTGCATAAACTGTTACGTCTGCTCCGTCCTCTCTGATTTCTGCATTCAGCACCGCATGGATCGTTGCATTTTTTACAGCTCCTACTTTTTTGTACGGCATAAAATACTGCTTGAATGTTTTTTCTTCAAACGGCTTGAGCCACGTGAAATCCGGTTGATTTTCTGTATAAACTCCTGTCATCAGTTCGATGTACGGGCCGTCTTCATCTGTCAGATTGCGATCCCATGCCTGTCCGAACTCTCCGCAGCCCCATGTCCACTGCTTTTTACCAGGTGAAATATGGTGGTCTGCCACATGCAGAAGCCCTGCCTCTTTTCCATAGTCGTAACCGCCTACAAAATCATAGTCTGATGTCTCTGCCATATAAGAAGTCGGAACCGGAATATTCTTATAACGGGAGATATCCACACCCTCGCTGTAATCATGTTTATAGTACACACCCTTTGCAATCGGGAATCTGGACACTGCACGTTTTCCATGATCATACACGCTATGTACATCCGGCGGGAATATAGACTTTGTATTGTCATTAACCGGTACTGCCGGATTTGCCCACCACAGGAATGTCTGCGGCAATGGTGTACGGTTATATAATTGTCCTCTGATTTCAATATATGCTTTTCCCGGATAAAGTGTAAACGCTGCAATTCCTTTTGTTCCGTACATCTGATCTACATCATGTATCAGAAGTGTTTTACTTCCGTCTTCATGCTCCTGAATCAGATGATCTACCGGCATATACGTTGTCGGTCTGTGATGCTGCGGCCAGTTGAACTCGATCCCTCCGGAAATCCAAGGTCCTGCCAGCCCTACCAATGCCGGTTTGATCACGTGATTATAATATACAAAATCATAGTCATTGGTCTTATCATAGGCTCTCTGGATTCTTCCACCCAGTTCTGGTAAGATCATAATTTTCAAATATTCATTTTCCAGATATACCGCATTCCAAACTTTGTCTTTCTTTTCATGTGCAATTTTTTCTGTTGTAGGATAAGGATATACCTTTCCTGAACTTCCCTGATAAACTCTTTTTTCCAAAAACATTGGGTTTTTATCTGGTGCTCCCACCTCGTAAGTTGGGATGTTTACCTTTTCTTCCCAGATTTTTACTGTATCCATAAGAACTCCTCCTCTTTGAATTTTCTTCATGTCACTTATTTTCTTAACATTTTTACCAGAGCAAACTGTCTTTTCCAAGAACACGCAAAACAGCTTCTACTAAAAAGTAATTTCCATAAATAATCGGGCAGTGTACATCCCTTCCGTAAGCACCGCTTCCATATCCAAGAATTGCATCTGTGTTTTCATCCCAGTCACAATATCTCTCTACCAGTACCCGGAGCATGCGCATTGCACTTTCTACATATAGATGACGTTCAAATTCATTTACATGCTTACTTAGCTCTAGCAAACCGCATGCTGTGATTACACCCGCTGTTGTATCAATGCATTTCGGTTCTTCCGGCGCACGAAAATCCAAAAGCGGCACATAATCATTCAATGCTGCATTTGCGATAAAATAATGCGCCGCCTGCTTTGCGGCCTGAAGATATTTTTCCTCCTTCGTATACAGATAAGACAGAGTCATTCCATACACTGCCCAGCTCTGTCCACGGGACCAGGAGGAGCCTTCTCCATACCCCTGTCCTCCCAGAGACTTTACAAATTCTCCTGTTTCCGGATCAAACTGCACAATATGATTGCAGGATCCATCTTCTCTCAGAATATAACGCAGCGCTGTATCTGCATGTTCCTTTGCAATCGTATCATAACGGTGATCTCCTGTGATCTGGTCCGCCCAGTAAAGCAGTGGCAGATTCATCAGACAATCTATGATCATCAGACCTCTGGTGTCTAAAGACGAATCACATTCTGGATTCCATGCCCGGATAAACCGTCCATTTGGATTGTATCTTCCCGCCAAAATATTAGCTGCATGCAATCCTCTGTTTTTTGATTTCTCATTTCCTGTCAGACGATAATCCGCCACCGCACTCAACGACCACATAAAGCCCACATCATGATGCAGTCCCCAGAACTCTTCCAGGGCTGTATCCAGTTTCTTTTCAATCACTTCTGCATTCACTTTATAAGACTCTTGTCCTGTCGCGTGATACATCTGCCAGAGCAGTCCTGCCCAAAATCCATTCGTCCACCAGAAAATATCGCTGCCTCTGTCAACAAATTTTCCTGTTTTATCGGCATCTCCCGGAATGATATCTTTGACCCGTTCTGACACAATTTCAAGTTTTTTTTGCAGTTTTTCCCAGACATCTTCTGCCCATTTGATATCTTCTTTTCTGTATTTCATATTCTGCCTCCCGATTCCTTTATCTCACATCTCCCTGCAATTTCGGCTGATAAGAATCTTCCATCAGATTTCCTGCCGATGTAAATTTGCAGCTTCTGCCTTCCTGACAGTCGATCAATACCTCATTCTCCGGAACTCGCATCGTATTTCCCATCAAAAGAATCTGTGTGTCCCCATACGCTCCTTTTTCTTCTTCCAGACACTCCAACTGCATACATTTTCCATAGATTGTAGAGTTGACAATTTTCACAGTGTCTACAGGAGTGATACTTCTCACCAGACATCCAATCTTATTTTCGACCGTAATATTTTCAAAAATCAAATTCTGCTGTACCGGCATCTCTGCTCCCGGATACACACTTCTGGAATACTGATCATGATCAAAATGAATGGACAGCGCCATCTCCCTTTCTTTCTGAAGATGAATATCCTTAAAGTGAATGTTTCTGCATCCGCACTGATGCGTTACTTCCTCCTGTGCCATGCACCAGTTGATTCCATTCAGTGTCACCATTCCTTTTTCATGTGTCGGAGGTATTTGGGAAATATACTTTGTTCCGTCCGGCTGCTGAAATGCACGATACACTCTTCCGTTACTTACGACTGTATCCGAATTCTGGATTTCCATCCCTTCGTACCAGTCACACCATGCTCCTGCCAGAATCCGGCAGAAATATCCGGTTGTATCCTTGTCTGCCAGATCATAACAATCCTCGATCAGACCATCCTCAATCCATCCAAGCTGTGGATTTGCCACCGCATAATCATGTGCATTTAATGCAATCGGGTCATCGAATGTACGGAATAATCCGCGACGGATCACGAACTGTTTTCCGGTACCGAGATGCACTGCGTCTTTTCTTCCTTCTACACGAAGTCGCTCTAACACAATATCTTCAAACGTACAAATATGGATTCCAAAGCTCAATCTCGGCAGGTCCAGACAGGTAAAATCAAAAATTTTCAAATGTTTGACACGGAAGAAAGACAACTCTCCGGTCAGTCCATAGATTGCTGCATTGTGTCTTGCTTCCACCCCATTTGTAACCAGATGCAATCCCTCGATTGTAATATCTGTATCGTATTCTCCGGTAAATGCCCCTCTGTTGATCATGGCAAACGAACCTATGGAAGACGTTGCTCTGCGGATTTTTACACCCGCACCAAAGATCAAATGTGTATCACTTCCGATAAACAACGTATCTTCAATGTCATAAATACCAGGTTCTTCAATCCGGATCGTACCGCCCTGATCTAACAATGTCTGAAATGCCATTGTATTTTCTTTTGCACTTTTTCGTGGAGATGGTTTTGCTGCCTCCCATGAAATATTTGTTTGCACTTCGTGTACCATTCCTTTTTCTGTATGAATTCTTAAAATGTGAACTGCCTTACCTTCTGAATCAGACATCCCTTCTTCAGTTTCAAAGCTCCATGCACCCTGCGCACAGACTTGAAGTGTCATTCTTCCCGACTCCGCTTTTTCCTCATTCCGGCAAAGCTTCCACGGATGATAAGAAATAAACGTAATCAGGAGTTCTTCCTCCTGTGGAAATGTCCAACTGTCTAAAAGCTTCAATGTACGATCTTGTAAACGTCCCCATCGGATTCCGGTAATTTCTTCGCCAAAGAGCATCCCCGTTTCTACTTCAAACTCATATCCGCCGGCTTCTTTTTTTGTATACACTACTTTTGCTTCCGGCGTTTCCATATCTTTCAGGGAAAGCTCCTCTGCGATCGGGAATGCTGCCTCTGCCGCCGCATTTCTTCCGACCTCACTTTCCGCAATCATCTCCAGATTTTTAGGACATGCCAGATTGTGATATTCTTTCTTTTCCATTAACAGGCACTGGGAATTTGAATATCCCGTTGTACCAATATCCGGCAGAAGACTCTCCCCATCACTTTCCAGAACAATACCGCCTCTGTCCTTGTGATAGTGACCCGTAAGCGGATTTCTCTCCGCAGTCACTAAAAGCTTCGTATTTCCCCTCCGAAAGCTTACCAGTCCATCTTCTTTCAGGCAGATTTCTTCTTCATAAGGTCTGTAGTATGGATGGAGCTGAAGCTGTTCCTTGTAATACATGTAGAAGAGATAATCAAAACAGTTTCCTGTATCTACGATTTCTTCTCCGGAAAATCTTGCGATCAAATATTCGTTGCCTTCCGGAAAATCACATACCATGGTCATAAACGCAACCAACAGCGTCTTATGAATTCCGTCTTTTCCACAATTCGTGCAATTGACTGCCATTTTCTTTCCATACCTGCTGTTTGCCGATGTCACAGCTTCCAGGTATCTTCCCGCTTTTACAAACGATGACGGTACCACTTCTTTTACGGAACATCCCTTATAGTGTGCATATGCATGCCACAACAATACAGAAGTAGAAAACGAATACTCAAAATATCCCGGTCCTTCTGCACAGTGTCCGTTTTCAGACAGATAGTTTTCTACAATTTCCGTATGCCTCTGGTAGGTTTCCTCTAAAAAATCTTCATATCCTCCGCATAATTTCTGCAGGAGCACCACACCCAGCATCATACCTCTGTTGCTCACCACTCCTTGATTCATGTAATTTCTGTATCCCGGCTCCATACATTTTTCTCTTACAAAGCTCCAGATGTCTTTTAATTTGTCAGCAATTTTTCTCCATGCTGTTTCTGTAAATACTCCGGAAAGAAAGCAGGAAGCCAGAGCCACTTCTGCCAGTAAATGTTCTTCCGTAAAGCAGACATGATGAAATCCAGATTCTTTCATTTCACATACTGCACCTTCAAACCATTTCATCGGAAGCAGTGCCAGGATCATTTCTGCCGAACGTCTGCTGTACTCTGTATTTCCCAGTACCCAACCCGCAACTGCCAGATTCAGGATCGGACCTTCCGGTACCGGGCGATTCCTGTCTTTCTTTCTTACGAAACGATACATGTGCGGAAGAACCGGAACATACTCTCCCATAATATCCTCTGGATGAATCCGCATTGCCTCTTCCGCCAGCTTTTGCATCAGCTCTAGCGCTTTTTTATCTTCCTTCAGCTTCTCCTTTAAAACAGCGCCTTCTTCTTTTGAAAATAGGACTCCTTCTAACAGTTCTCCTGCTTTTGTTTCCAGCATCTCATCTGCGTTCTCCTGATTCCAGACCGGTACATTTTTTTCCAGCAAAGCCTGCTTTTTGGAGACTGCCACCCCAAGCCAACTGACAAAAAGAATAGTCTGTTCTGCTTCAGAAGTCACATGGAAACAAATTTGGGAAAGGATTCCGCCTTCAAACTCAGGCAGCTCACTGCAAAGTTCGAGCGGTTCCTCTTCTCCCGCTGTTTTGTCAAATAACCGGACTATTTTCCCGTCGACAACTGCTTCTGCCCAAATCTGTGCGGTCGGTGGAACCCGCAGAAAGCAAAGAACTCTGTCATAGCCTTTGATATCTACTCCTCCTTGCCAACAAACGTCAAATTTCCTGCTACCGCAAAATGAAAGCCCGTCCCATAACCGTTCTTTCATCCCTTCACTGATTGAAATTTCTTCATCCACACATAAATGCTTGTCAAAAGCTGGGAAAAAAATTCCTTCCGCCTCATTTAACGGTAAAATACGACTCGTCATCTCCTACATTTCCTTCCACATAAACTGTAATTTTAGTAACCCCTTTTTTTATCTGATATGTCAGATACGGCAATACGGTACGATTATGGCACAAATTGACATTCGCCTCACAGAACGTCATCTCTCCGGCACCTTCGCCCTCCTGCAGTTTTAAAAGACTCTCGCCTGCCGGGCCGAACACCCGTACACTACCCGTACCTTTTTCCGTCCTGATTTCTGTTGTTTCTCTCCACGGCAGAGAAAAACCACCTTCTACTGCAGTGTATTCTTTATCCGAATGGATCACATGAGTTCTGACATGTCCTTTTCCCTTTGGATGAAGTGTTGTTTCTACTTCTACTCCTTCTATCGGACTCCATCTGGACACAAGTGTGTCATTCTCGCAACGTACTTCTTCACATCTGCGGCGAATAAAATAAAGTCCATTGCTCAGAAATGCCAACATGTTATCCAGCGCGGCTCCCCCGATTCTATAATAGGAACGTGGTGTCTGGAATCCAAAATAACTGGAATATGCAAATTTCTCATATTTTTCTGCACAATGTACCGGTTCCCATTCTGCATACTGTCCGGAAGCAAGAGCTGTCACAAATCCATCTTCGTTACGTTGAATGATCAGACCCGCGTGCGGCAGGCTTTTTACAGCATCTAACTTCGGAAGCGATTCTTCTTCTGTCTGCCAGAATGGATGTTCATCCGGAATCGCCAGAAGCAGTAATGTTTTCATCGACCAATATGGAGATTGCGAAGAATTATATCCCTCACACACCGTAAGATTTGGATATGCGTAACCCAATGTCAGTTTATTCTCATAGTCTAAAATCGGCTGTGAAAACCACCAACGGAAATGTCGGTTTAGGATTCCCTTGATCACACCCCAGGAAAATGCTTCTGTCCCGGAATATACAAGCGCCGACCAAAAACAGCCCTGTGCAAATCGGTAGGTCAGGCTTCTTCCATAGGGCAGTGCTTCTCCCCGTTCTCCAAAATAGTAGATGAAATCCTGCGCAAACTTCTCGGCACGCTCTTTGTATGTTCTGCTTCTTTCCGGATCCTCATTTTCCATCAGCTTTGCATACAAAAGTCCGTAAAAATGCATGGCAAACGGCACATAATAATCTCTCTGTTTCGTTGCCCCGTCACTGTACCATCCATCTCCTAGGTAAAAATCATCTACTCTGTTCAAATCTTTTTCTAACTGTTCCCCGGAAAATTCTGCATTCACTTTTTTCAATCCACAATTAACTAATACACGAAAAAATAACCAGTTATTATCTGAAATTACATGGTGATTGATCTGAAGTAACCAATTCTGAAACCGCACTTTCGATTTTGCATCCAACGGTTCCCATATTTTATGCGGAGCCATCAAAAGTGCGTATGCCAGTGCTCCCATCTCTACATATGCCTGTTCTCCATCTATATAGGTTCCCCAATATTCCGGATGCTCCGGATTCGATCCATGCATAATCCCTTCCACAATCCAGTCGTCCAGCTCACTCTCCTTTCCATCTGCCCAATATGGTGCCAGTCCCCATAAAATTCTGGCAAATCCTTCCAGCCCGGCTGTTTTCTCTCCATAATGGGCCGCATTACTTCCTATAAAAACCAGAGCCTTGCCATCGGAATAGCAATGTTTCAACGGCTTTAATAACTCATTTAATGCATCTTGATAATCTTTTTTTATCTGAAAATTATTGGTAATCATACATATCCCTTTCAACACAAAACGGAACCTCCCGTTTTCGCTTTGGGAAAACGATACAGTTCCGTTTTAACTTTAAATTATCATCTTTCTATCTTTTTATTTCTGGCTTTCTTTCCAGTCATCTACCTGTTTCTGTACTTCATCTACAATCTTCTGTAAACCTGCCTGCTCCATTTTTTCATTTCTTTCTTTGATATATTTTTCAATATCTGATGCAGTGAACTGTCCATTTTCATATTCTTTTACAACGGAACCTACCTGCGCAATTTCAGACTGTACATTTGATGGATCAAACACGAAGCCACGAAGCGGAGAAATCTCTGACTCACGATTCATCTTATCTGTTTCTTCCCAGAGACCATCTTCCTGTCCAGGTACATAATACGCATTAAACTGGTTTCCTAACATCCATCCGTATCCACCAAAATCATATTGTGGATCCTCTACCATTTCGATACTGCTTTCACCTGTTTTATTGTAATGCTCTCCTTCCATACCGAATACCAGTTCATTATAAATTTCTTTATCTGTATAAACCAGATTCAAAAGCTTCATTGCTTCTTCCGGATGTTCTGAGTTTACATTGATTGCTGTCATTGTTTCGCTTCCTGCAATTGAATTGACATATGCTCCCTCTATCGGAACTGTAATGTATTCTACGCCCTGTCTATTTGTGAATTCTGCATCCCAGCCTGGTTTATATGCAGAAAGTGTACATACATAACGGTTTGCTTTTACGTCTGCTGTGTTATCCATAACAGTTGCGATATCTTTACGGATATATCCTTTTTTATACCAATCGTTTTCCATTTTGAACTGTTCCGCCATTGCATCCGTAGATGGAAGAATTGTCAAAGATTCATCTCCTTTTTTCATCAATGCTGTTGCTCCTGATGCTCCTGATACTGAAGTAACAACTTCATTTTCTCTTTCCAATACTGGTTTTACTCGTTCATCGATTGGGAACAAATTTGGTTCATTTTTTGCAATCTGATCCAAAAACGGTTCCAGCTCACTGATATCTTTCAAAGATGTCTTATCAAATCCGTACTTGTCCGCATATTCTTTCTGAATTGCTACTCCAAGCTGTCTTGCTTCTACCTGCTGGTTTGGTACTGCATACAGCTTTCCGTCTACTGTTCCAACATCCAACAGCCATTCCGGAACAGATTCTGTAATTCCTTTTCCCTCTTTCTCTAACAAGTCATCAATCGGTAAAAATGCTTCTCTTGACATGTTTTCACTGAAGTTGTTCAACCAGTTTGAGGTAAACACCAAATCATAATCTTCTCCTGCTGTACTCTTTAATTTCATTTTGTCATTGAATTCTCCCTGTGGGATTACTTCCAGGTTCAGATGTACATTGATCTTTTCTTCAATTTTCTTGTTCAGATCTTCCATTACCTTATCATGATCCGGTTTTTTATCACCAAATACACACCAAGTAACTGTTACAATCCCGTCATCTTTCGCTTTAGAGTCAGCTCCTTTGTTGTCCCCTTTAGATCCACATCCCGTCAAAGCAACACTCATTGTCATAAGTCCTGCCAATCCAAATGCAAGTAATCTTTTTTTGTTCATAACCTTTTCCTCCTCTTTCTCCACTTGCTTTATATTAACTCTGCGTATCCCCTGCAGAGCAAATATCCTGTTAACCTTTCACCGCGCCTACTGTCATACCTCTTGTAAAATACTTCTGGAAGAACGGGAATATCAGAAGCATCGGTCCGATCGCCACAACCAACATTGCCATTCTTAAGTTTTCTCCGGGAAGATCTTGTATGTTAACCGCTGCAGGTACATTCTGCATTGCATCCAACAATGTTCTTAAGTTCATCATCATTCTTTGAAGCATATACTGAAGTGGTACCAGTTTATCATCTCTGATATATAACATTGCATTATACCATTCGTTCCATTTTGCCAATGCACTTAGGAAAGCAACTGTCGCAACAACCGGTTTTGACAATGGAAGTACAAGACGGAAGAAAATGTGATATTCACTTGCTCCATCCATGGTTGCCGCCTCATACAGTGCACCCGGTATCTGTTTAAAGAATGTTCGCAGCATAATAATGTGGAATACATTGATCAAACTCGGCAGGATCATTGCTGCCAATGTATCTGTCAAATGCAGATACTGCGTATTGATAATATAGCTTGGAACCATTCCTCCGCTGAACAATGTCGGAAAGAAAATAAAAAATGATAATATATTTTTATATTTAAAAGTGCTTCTCGCCAAACAGTATGCCGCCATTGACATAAACAATACTCCGAGAAATGTTCCGATCACTGTGATCAAAATTGTTACAATATATGAATTGACGATCATTTCCGGATTTTTAAACAAGTAGCGATATGCTGTAAAATCCACCTTTTTGGGAAGGACTGAAAACCCATACATTGCAAGGTCTGTCTCACTGGACAATGATGCCGAAATGATGATTACAAACGGAATAATACATACAATTCCAAATAGTATGAAAAATAAATGTACCCATACACTTGTCTTTTCTTTCTTGTTTGCTAATACATTTTTTCTTGTACTCATGTTTTCTCCTTTCCCCTAGAATAATGAATTTTCCGGTGATATCTTTTTTACGATCCAGTTTGTTGTGACCAGTGTTACAAAACATACAATTGACTGTACCAGACCAACCGCACTCGCCATACCGATATTCCCCTGCTGCATCAACGCGCGGAATACATAGGTATCAATTACATCTGTTGTTGCGTACAATGCTCCAACATCTCTTGTTACATTATAGAACAATCCGAAATCTGCACGGAATATTTTTCCAATTTCCAGAATTCCCATAATAATAATAATTGGGACAATCTGTGGAATAGAAATATGTAAAATTCTCTGTAATTTATTTGCTCCATCCATTTCTGCCGCTTCAAACAGTTCGTTATCAACTCCCATCAAAGCCGCATAATAAATAATACTTCCCAGTCCTACGCTCTGCCACGTCTTCGCGATCAAAAGAATAACCGGCCAATATTCCGGTCTGGAATACCATTCAATTCCCTCCATACCGAATGATGCCAGAACCTGGTTTACGATCCCTTTTGATGGATCCAATAAAGAATATACAATGTATCCGACTGCCACCCATGAAATGAAACTCGGAATAATAGAAACCGTCTGATATACTTTGACATGTCTGCGTTTTTTTACTTCGAACATAATCAACGCAAACAATACACCAAAAAAAATTCCTGCTGCGATAAACAATAAATTCAGTCCCAGAGTATTTCGAATGACCCGAAATGCATCCTGACTTTCAAAGAAGAATTTAAAGTTATCCAGCCCAACCCATGGACTTCCCCAGATTCCTTTCGGTACTTTATAATCTTTAAATGCCAGCACAATTCCAAACATTGGTGCATAATTGAATACCAACAGAAGTATGATTGCCGGCAATGCTAATGACCAAAGCTGCAGATTATCTTTGCTGAATCTTTTTTTCTTTTTCTTCATCAACCTCTCTCCTCTCTTTCTGAAATTATTATAAAAAAGTTCTTTCTTTTTTGTAATGACACAGTTTTGAAATCAGCGTCACGATTTTGACCCATTTGTTGTTTTGTAAATTCTGTACACTTTATTTTTATACTCCCTTCTATTTTTTCTCATAGCATCTCATTTCGGAACCCCTTCCACATATACAGAAATCACTGTTTTTCCCTTTTGAATCTCATACTGCATATACGGAAGTACTGTCCTCGGATACAACACATTAATATTTGCTTCACAAAACACATATTTCCCCGTACCGTATCCCTGTAAGAGCTGAATCTTACTTTTTCCTTTCAAAGTATCCAAAATCACACTATTTTCTGACACACTGCCTGTCACTTCTTCTACTTCATCCCATGCTAGAGCAAACCCACCTTCTACTGCTGTAATCGCCTCATCCGCAATGATTCTATGCTCTCTGATATGTCCGCTTCCTTTTGGAATAAGTGTTGTTTCAACGCAGATTCCGCTGCACGGATGCCAAACTGATCTTATCCCTGCTTCTGAAATCTCAATCTCTTCGCACCGGCGTCTCACATGGTAGTACCCATCTCTGTAAAATGCCAGCATATTGTCCGGTGCCAGTTGTGCCATGTTAAAATAAGATCTCGGCACCTGAAACCCAAAATAGCTGGAATAGGCAAATTTTTCATATTTTTCAGCATCATGGACAGGATGCCATTTGACCTCCTGCCCTGAAGCCAGTGCCATTACATATCCCTGTTCATCTCTTTGTATAATCATTCCAGGATACTTTAACACCCGTACCGCGTTCAGCTCTGGAAGCGGCTCTTCTTCCGTTTTCCAGAATATGTGCTCCTCTGGAAGCGCAAGTATCAGCAGTGTTTTCAATGCCCAATACACCCCGCTTGGAGAATTATATCCTTCTGAATAACTCAGACTCGGATATACATAACCTATCGTCAGTTTATTCTCCGCATCCAAAATCGGATTGGAAAACCAATACCGTAAATGTCGATTAATGATTCCTTTTAAAACACCCCACGAAAATACTGGCATTTCACAAAATGCAAGCGCACTCCAAAAGCTTACCTGAGCAAACCGGTAAACCAAAGAACGACCATAAGGTAGCGCCTCTCCCCGCTTTCCGAACCAATAGATATAATCTTTCGCAAACTTTTCTGCTCTCTCTTTGAAACGTTCTGCTCTGACTGGATCTTCATCTTTCATCGTATATGCATAGATCAGACCATAAAAGTGCATCGCAAATCCTATATAGTAATCTACTTGTTTGGTCTTTCCATCCGCATACCAGCCCTCACCCAAATAAAATTCATCGATTCTGTCCAAATCCTTCTCAATCTGTGCGCTGTCATAATATCCGCCTACATTTTTTAACCCACAGTTTACCAGCACTCTAAAAAATAGCCAGTTATTATCTGAAATTGTATGTTCATTAATCTGAAACAACCATTGATTAAATTTTTCTTTTTCCTGCTCATTTAATGGTTCCCATATTCTCTCCGGTGTCAGCAAAAGTCCATATCCAAACGGAGCCATCTCTACATATGCCTGAGAACCATCCGGAAATTCTCCCCAATATTCCAAATCCTTCGGATTACTGCCATGTCGGATACCATCCAACACACAGTCATCCAATTCGGTATTACCCCCACTTTTCCAGAAAGGTACCAATCCCCACAAAACTCTGGCAAATCCTTCCAGCCCTGTAATTTTCACTCCGTAATGTGTCCCCGTGACCCCGAGATTCAAGAACGCATGATGTTTTGAATAATACTTTTTTAAAGGTTTACATAACAACCGCAGCAGCTCCACATAGTCTTCTCTTGTTTTAAATACAATCTCTTTCATTGTTTGCTCCCTTTTATTCCTCACTGATTACTTCAAAGTTCCGTTTATTCATAACCTTTAAGTTCTTAAACAAAATTTTGGTACGAACCATACAACGAATTGCAAGATGCCCGACTGATAAAACAGGTCCATTGTTTCCATATCCATCATCTTCCAAATCAAGAACAACCATATCATCAATCACACATTGGATATGCTTGCCTCTTTGCAGCAGCTTTAATGAATGCCACTCATCTCTTGTGATTGGATTTTCCATACAATGATATCCCAACGGACGAAACCATGGATTTTTCAGCACTACCTGTGAACACACATCATTTCTGGTATCGTTCATTTCACGGAAAAATTCCCAATGATAATTCCTTACATCTTCAGAATGGACGGTACTCATAGAACCATTCGTACGCAACGGATACTCTTGCATAAAATCTTCTCTCTGCATTCCAGATGCCTGGAACATGAGGAGTGCAAGACCGCCCTTACGAATTGGCTTAAAATCAAACTCAACATACAAGTCCCCTTCAAAAGACTGTTTTGTCCATAGGTACATCTGATCCAGATCATGACCAAAATTATCATGCTTTGGAAGGTGATTTGGAGTATCAATCAATATTCCTTCATCGGTGACATGTACCGAATCTACCGCTCCCTGTACATAAAACTGCTCTGCATGTTCTTTCTTATTTAACGACAATTTCAGCATTGTTCTCCAATGTTCATCTGGTTTCCACTGAAACGGCACACGTTTTTTATCTGCATAAACAGATTGCAGCTCTTTTTGGACAGATTCTTTAACCTGACAGCATTCTTCTTCAAACAACTGCACCACTTCTTCTGCCTTCAATTCATCTTGATAGAATGTAATATCAGAAATACACAATGTCGGATTCCCCAGATAAAGCGTATTTCCTGCTTCTTCCCATTCCATCCCTTTTGTATAAATGTCACTGCATGCAGCCAAAATTCCATTAATGTAAATTTTATATCTATTTTCCGGTTTATTCCATGTAAATATCAATTGATACCATTCTTCTTTCTCAAAGCTGCAATGTCCTGCTGTTACAATGGCTTTTGGAACTGGTGTATATCCATCTGGATAAATATCACCTTTAAAAAATTTAGCACTTAGCTGCGGATACCATCCACAATTCCAGTTAATACAAAAAGTAGTGTTGATATAATTGCAGAGTTCTCTCTGGTCTGCGATTATCGCATAGTTGTCATAAAACTGATTGTGCATTTTAAAATTATCATATCTGAGTGTTGTACATAATTCCTCCAGTGATAAAAACCAGATTGAAATGGCACCTTCCGGGTCATTTACATTATGGTTCTTCAATTCAATCACAGACTGCCTCTCTGTTCCATTCCAGCCGGTTCTTCCCTCCTTTTGGATCAAACGATATTTCCCCTGCAGATTCATATCTTCCAAAGCTTTTGATTCCTGTGGTCTAAATCTTTCATATAATTTCATAATTTTTTCTCCCTCTTATTCTTTCTTTCAGTATACGAAATGATCAGGAAAAGTTATATACCACAAATTTGAAAATACAGTCAGTTTTTTGACATATTTCCTTTTTTCATAAGTTGTACTATAATAGATTTTATGAAAAATGGGGAATCATAAAAGGATGGGAAAACTTATGTATAAATTAGTCATTGCAGACGATGAAAAAATCATTCGTCAAGGATTAAAAAATATGATTGACTGGAACGAACTGGGGTTTGAAGTTTCTGGTCTGTTTACCGATGGACAAGAAGTAATTGAATCTTTGGATTCTCTGACACCAGATGTCATTCTTACCGATATCAAGATGGTACATGCTTCCGGCCTGGATGTTGCAAAATATATTTTTGAGAACAAGATCCAAAGTAAAATTGTTTTAATCAGCGGATTTCAGGAATTTCAATTGGCAATTACAGGAATGAAATATGGAGTCGCAGACTACTTGCTAAAGCCGGTCAACGTAAATGAGATCATCGCTACTTTTGAGAAAATAAAAACTCAGCTGGATTCTGAAAAAAGTTCAAAAGAACGAATGGAAGAAGCAATTCCGCTTCTGGAAGAACAATTTTTTGCAGATCTGATCTTAGGTGGTGTTACGGATAACAGAGAATACATCAGCAATCGCTTTCGTATTATTTACCCAAATATAGATCCTGAAACATGCAGTTGTTTCCTAGCTGATCTTCAGATTCGTGACTATGAACATTTTATATCTCATGTCTGGAATTACAGTCAGGACCAACTGGAACAGAATCTTGCAAACTTTCTGAAAATTTATACCTTATCGGACAAAGTCCGCCCCCCGCAGGCATGTATTACAGAGTACCAAGATGAGTATATTTCAGACTGTATGTTTCACATTGTATATAAAGCTGGAGATATGTTTGAACTCGTAGGAATCTGTCCAAACAAAACTGATGCCACCACAAATTATACTCGCATTATGAAAACACTGCAAAACGACCTCCAGGAAAATTTTCTCTTTTCTCTGGATTATGAGATCATCAGTCACTATGAATCTATTTATTCTCTTGGCTCACTCTCACTCCGGCTTGAAGAAACAGAACGGACAAAAGCACATCTGACAATCAAACGACGCATAGAAGAGCAGAAAAAACTGATGATTTCCAACATATTGATCGGGAATATCAAAACTTCTCAAAAAGTGTTCCAAAATATTCTTGCCGAATTAGAGAGCCTGCATATTTCAGAGCGTAATCAACTGATTATTGATGTACTTGTCACGATGAATGACGCACTGAAAAAAACAAATAAAAAACTCCATCATTCCCTGCAGCCATATTTAAACTACAGTGTGATCCTTCAGATGAAAACTTTAAAAGAGATTAATAACTATTGCAGCCGAATTTTTGACCGGATTATGATGGCAAGTGAAAAGCAAGAAACAACCGACACCGGAAGTTTAATCCAAAAAGCAAAAACATATATTCAGGAAAATATTTATCAGGATATTTCCCAGGAAGAAATTGCCAATCAACTTTTTATCTGTACTGCATACTTGAGCCGTCTCTTTAAAAAAGAAACCGGAGAAACATTTACACAGTATGTGACACGTGCAAAAATGGAAAAATCTATCGAACTTTTAAAAGATCCGAAATATAAAACTTATCAGGTCGGTGAAATACTTGGATACAAAACTCCGCGCTACTTTTCCAGACTGTTTCGGGCGCAAACAGGATTCAACCCAAGTGAATACCGAAAAAAAGTATTAAGTGATCTCTCGGAATCTTGAGTGATCATGCCAGCAAAACTCTGGCATTGAACTTTGAAAAGTAAATATTATTCTTGAACGAAAAAATGAACGCAAGAAATAAACATAACTGTCGCTATGTTTCAAAAAATGAGATATAATAATCTACAGGATTATGCTACATCCAAAATCATTTTTTTCAGGGTTGATTCAGGTGGCAAATCCCATGCATCCAGATGTTGTAACATCAGGATGTGATAGAGGCGGCAGTACCACATCTTAGTTGAGCGGTGTCTGCCGTCTTCTAATTTAAAATCTAATTTCTCGCGTTTGTTAGAACGCTCAGCAGAAGTTCTTGCATTGTATTCCCGTTTCCATTCCTTACTGCTTCTTGGTGGATCATTAAACAATCTTGGATTATCTTTCAGAACCAGATGGACGGTACGTCCGTATTTAGCATTTGAACAAGGGTTTTCGCATGTACAGGAGATACAGCCACCAGCGTGACTGATCTTAGGACATTTGAATTTCATTCTGCCTTTAGCAACTTCAATACCATCACGACGCATACGGCATCCAGAGGGGCAAACAGGGACTCCATCTTTGTCAATCGTAAAGTCATTTTTATAAACAGGGGGTCTTCCACCTTTTCCATTAAGGTCGATAAATGGTGTTATATTCTCGCGCTTGAAGTATTGATAATAAGGCATGGCATCATGTGCAGAATCCAAAAGTACTTTTGAAACAGTGTAATCAGGAAGAAAAGATTTCATCCTGAAAAAAGCGTGCAGGAATCCATGTGAATCATGTTTTGAAGCACAGCAAAAATGAGGAAATACCGGTAAGTCACTTTGCGAATCAACAAGCATGTATAGATCATAGCCATGATAATAACAGTCGCGAGAAGAATCCCAGCCGATATCACAATCGGGCTGGGAAAAGTAGCGGTCACATTTGCAGTCAGTAATGCCATTCTCTTTGCATTTACAGATACGCTTTTTCCGTTCTCTGTGTGAAGTTACAACAGGAGTTCCATCACCGGCTAAAGCCAAAGCATCCGAATGAATAAGTCCTGTGGATACAGAAACATCAAGGAACTCTTTCTGATAGATTGCAAAGAGAGAAGAATAAGGCTGTTCGTCCAGTTTAAAGTCAGTATGTTCTAAAACAGGAAGAAGATCGGCAACAGTAACTTTTTCCACAGAATCAGCTTTCGTGCCTTTTGTTTTAGGCTTCTTAACCTTGGTTTTAAGAGGATGGATATGTGGTGACATATGGTCATCATCAGAATCCCACAAGCGGTTTATAAAATCATAAAAAGTGCCAACCCCGGGAGTATTACCAGGTTCAAATCCACTGAGGATGGCGTAAAGAGGATTCATTTTAAGCTGGGCAGCCCACTCCGTTAATGAAGTAACCTTAAAGTCAATGGAAAGAAGGTAAGAACGTTGCATGCAAGAAGGAGTTCGTGGGGCTGGTCCGAATTTTGAATATTTATCAGTCATAAAAGTATCGGTAAAAGATAAATCGAGATTCCAAAACCGCTCAATGATATCCCAGGTGGAACGAGCAAGAGCATTTGGATTAGGATAATATTTACGAAGATTAGTAACAACAAAGTTTTGGTAGTCTGCATGACTGCCACAGTTAACAGGTAACATAAAAATCGCCTCCAATCGAAAAATATCTGCCGCCGCGAGCGACGGTTCTTATTAATCAATAGGCGCGAAGCGCCGCATTTTTCGATGGATTTGTCAAGTGTTTTTGGCAAAAAAAGTGGGGGATTTTAATAAAAAAGGAATCTGAAAGCCTTATATTTACTGGCTTAGAGATTCCGAGAGATTATTCAAAGCTAATGGAGGTGATGTTACACTTGCTGAGGGCGGAACATACACATTCCATTTGAAAGCAAATAAAAACATGAAATTCACTGGTGTTCCAGTAGGAACAACAATTACTGTAAAAGAGTCTGCAGCTAAAAACTATAAAGGTAGTGCTGAAATCACTATCAATGGTACTAAGCTGACTTCTGTTGCTGAAACATCATACAACACAGAACTTACAGCAGTAAGAAGTCAGAAATTAGGTCAGAAACAGAATATCGTTGATGTAACCAATACATACAACGATGTACCTGTAACTGGTATCATCATGAACACTCTTCCATACGTTCTGATGATTGCACTTTGCGGTGTAGCACTGATCGCTTTTGTAGGATTCAAACGCAGAAGATTACAGAAATAATAAAATATAGCAACCAGGAAAGGGGATGTGTGCGGCGTTGCTCCGCCGCATCCCTTTTTGCTAATTTTGCGAGCAAATTGGTCAGATGAATCAGTTTTGATAAATATAAAAGAAACAGAAATGGTGAAAGGAACTTGTACATATGCTTCGGATGAAGAAAGTGCTGAAAGGAATTATCAGAGGATTAGACCATATTGTAAATTTTATAGCATTATCACTGATTCTTGCAGCTATGTTTCTCTCCAGTTATATGCTGTGGGATTCCCATCAGGTATATCAGACTGCAGATGCAAAAAATTATGAAGCATATATTCCTACTGAAAAGAGTACGAAATCTTTTGAAGAATTACAGAAAATCAATCCGGATGTGATTGGATGGATACGATTGAATGACACAAATATCAATTATCCATTGGTGCAGACGGACAATGATGATACTTATATGAATACAGATGCGGAAGGAAACTATTCCTTAAGCGGAGCAATCTTTTTACATTGTGCAAATAAGCCGGATTTTTCGGATTTTGATAATATTATATATGGCCACCATATGGAAAAACACATGATGTTTGGAGATATCGGTGAATTTACAAAAGAACAGTATTTCAACGAACATCCATATGGAAATCTGTTCTTTGACGGAAAAGATCATGGAATCGAATTCTATGCATTGATGCAGGTAGATGCCTATAATGAAACGATTTTCAATGTGTGTCTGGACACTCCAGAAGCGAAACAGGAGTATCTGCAGGAAATCGAGAACAATGTTTTATATAAAAGAGATATGAATATAACGGAAGATGATCATCTGGTTTTGCTGACCACCTGTACATCGGATATGACAAATGGAAGAAATATCCTGGTGGGACGCTTAACAGATCAGATATATCCGGAAAAAGAAAAAGCCAAAAACGTAGGTACAGGAATTGATGAACTGAAAAATGCAGTAGGAAAAGTGCCAGTTATTGTATGGTTTATCCTGATTGTCCTTGTACTGATTCTGATAGCAAGACAGATAGAAAAGAAAAGAAACAAGAAGAAAGAAGGAGAGGGAGAAGCATGAGAACAGCACGTTTAACAAAAATAGCCATGGTTATATTCCTGTCCATGATATTCTTTCTGGGTGTTCAAAAACCAGTACTGGCAGCTGGCAAAAACACAACAGTGAAAATACCAGTGGAACAGATATTTGAAGTAAACAATTCTGCAGATGCTGACAAAACAGGCTCTTATGTTTTAATAGCAGATCAGATACAAAATCCAATGCCGGAGGGAAGCAATAGAAGAACATTTACCTGGAATATGAGTGGTAATTCTTCTACAGAGCTGATTATGAATGTCGGACAGGCAGGAGAATATCATTACAAGCTGTACCAGGCAACAGAGAATAAAGAAAATTATACATATGATTCAAAAACCTATGATGTAACGATTGAAGGATTCTTTGATTCCAATAATGAACTGATGGCGGTAACAGTGGTCAAAAATGAAAATGGAGATAAAGTATCGAAGGTTTCATTCAAAAACTCATATACCGGTCAAACTGGTAAAAATCAAACCCCAGTCCCATCTTCTACAGGACCAAAAGATATCATTCATAACGGTTCGCCGGTAAAGACAGGTGATGATAGTCCGGTTGCAGGCTATTTGTTCTTATTCTTTGGCTCAGTTATCTGCCTTTGCGGATTACTCATGGAGAAGCAGAAGAACAGGAAGGAAGATGCGAAAAATGAGGCATAAGAATTGGAAAACATATTTGAAAATAGCATGTTCCTGGCTTCTAATCTTTTCTATTTGTTTTATGAATCTGGAAACCGTAAGTGCATCAGAAGATGAAACATCAGTGGTTACAGAGCAGGAAGAAACACAAGATACAGAAGCATTTACAAGTGAGACAGATGCACAACAGACAGAAACCGAGCAAACTTCGGAGCAATTCACATCAGAAACAGAAACTGAGGAACAGATTCCGGATAGCATAGAAGTGGAGAAGCTGGAGAAAGAAATACAGGAAGCAACTTCAAATGGTCAGGTACCGACCACAAAATTGGTGGAATATGTAGATGAATCCGGCAATGCGATTGAAGGAGCACCAGAGACCATTGAGCTTGGAAAAATATCAGATCATTCAGAGTTAAATATTTCTGACAAAGATTATGAATTTAAGAGTGCAAAAGTAAATGATGCAGACTGTTCCTTTATAGGAGTATATAAAGATACGGTTTATTGGAGTTCCGATAATATCAATGCCAATAAGTTTACAGATGGGCAAAAACTGACTATGACTTATGCATTGAAAGAAAAGGAAAAAGAGTCAGAAATATCGAAGACAGAAGACCCGGAGCAGGAAACAGAAACTACAGAAACTACAGAATCTGAAACAGAAATATCAGAGAAGTCTTCAGAGCAGATTATTGACAATGAAAAATCTACAGAACAGGCAAGTGATGAGCAGCTTCCAGATACGATATCTGTACAGAGTTTGAATATCGCAATGCAGAGAAGTGTTGCGAATGGTGATGAACAGACGACAGATCGTGTAGAATATGTTGATGCGAACGGAAAAGCAATTGACGGTGCTCCGACTACGATTGAGCTTGGAAATATCGAAGACCACAAAGAACTTACGATTAGTGGTTCCGGGAAAAACTATGAATTCAAGAGTGCAAGAGTAAATGGGAAAGATTGTGTCTATATCGGAAAATATAATGACACTGTATATTACAGCACTGATGGCGTGATTGCCATCAAATAGCTATGAAATATGCAGATATCACCATGAAAGATATGATGGTTCTGGTTACCCGGATGGACTAAAAGGTGATGAAATACCACTTTGTGCTCAGGTAGTAGGCCTTGTGGATGCTTATGATGCATTGGTCAGTGTACGCCCCTATAAAAGAAAATTAAAGCATGAAGAAGCCATAAGAATGATTGCCAACGGTGAATGTGGTGTATTTCCAAAAAAACTATTGCAGTGCTTTATAGCAGCGGCAATGCAGAAGGAATGGATAAAAAAGGCAGATAGCTAAGAAAATGAAAATATGTTTTTAGGAGGAATTTGTGTGAAGAGGAAAAAGAGATGGCTAAGATGGATAGCCTGGACACTTTTATTGGTTTTGTGCATGAATAGCGCAGGAACGACAGTTTTGGCAGTTTCAGTGGAAGAAGAGAATATTCCAAATATAAATAGTACTCAAGAGGGTGAAATGCGCACAGAAGATTTTATTCCGGAGGAAAGTACATCATTGTCGGAAGAGACGTCGAAAGAAGAAAATACTTCGCCATCAGAAGAGACTCCTGGAGAGGAAATCACCCCGCCATTAGAAGAGATTCCGGAGGAAGAAATTACTCCATCCCAGGGAGAGCTTTCAGAAGAAGAAAAAGCCTTCGAGGAGCAGATTGCACAAGAGGAATCACCGAAACTTCAGGAGATTTCCGAAGGATTTGATATTGATTTCTATGTCATTATTGATGGAAACAAGGTAAAGCTTCAGCATAATGACATTACCGGCATTGCAACATGGAAAGACGGAAGAACTACCTACTATGGTGTTTCCATTGAGGACCTGCTCCTGATATATGAAGAATTTGGATTTGTGAAAAATGGTGAGAATCAGAATCCGGATGCAAATAATAAGTTTGTATCTGCATACCGGGGAAAAAGCGGGATAGAATACGGAAAAGTTTATACAGACACAGAATCCGGAAAGACATATGTTTCTTACAATTATGGACAGAATAAACAAGGGGAAGCGATAGATGTTTACTACCTTCCAAATGGAAAAGACCTTGCATTAAATTTAAAAGATTCTGTAAAAAAGGACAACTCGTTTTATTCCGTAGAGGTAAAGGGAGAAGGGCAGGATCGGATTCGTTATGCATTAACAGGAACTGTAGTGGAAGAAGCTGTGGCTGATTTTAATCCCCAATTGTCGGACCAGACAGACCAGATCGAATGGACCTGTATGGGAACAGATGATAAGGTGATAGATGGTATACGGGAATCAGGGAACCAGACGAGGTTCACAATCGGAAAGATCACACAGTCTTATGTGATCCAGAGAGCGGATCAGACAGCCTTTGACATTCAGTTTTATATATATGCAGACAATGAGGTTCGAAAGCTGCCGGCTGATTCTCTGAAAAAGGTGTATAAATGGAACCGTCAGGGCAGATGCTATTTATCTGTCAGTGATCTTGCTGAGATTTATAGAGAGTTCGGCTTGAATGCAGAGGAAACACAGTCCGGAAATTATTTTCCATATACAGTCCGTGGTGAGAAGACATTAGCACAGGCGACAGTGGTAACTTATAAAGGACAGCAATATGTATCTTATAACCTGGACAAGCAGGAAGCAACTGTACCAACAGACGTTTATTATATGCCAAAAGGAGCATCTGATGGCGAAAAAATTCCGGATAATAATTCAGACCAGATTAAGCAGAATAAGAACAGTTTCTATTCGGTTACAGTGATCAATCCGGATGGAAATCGAACTGTGAGTTACTATAAGAAAGATTCTGCGGTCACAATTTCCGTTGATCCTGGAGATACGAAGGAAAGCGACTGGCTTTGTGCCAGTGAGGATGAAAATAAAACAATTTCTCCGGTGAAACAGGGCGATAAACTAACCTTTTCTATTGGAAAGATAGAGCAACCATATACGGTTGCATGCAACACTTTTGCACCAGCAACCTTGAACATTAAATTCTATACTTTTGTAAATAATGAGAGATATAATGTTCTAAACGAAGAAATTCCTGTTATAAAAGATACTACAACAAAGCCGGGAACAGTTTATTATTATATTTCTAATGATGAGTTAAAAGAGCATTTTGAAAAATTTCATTACGATGGTTCTATTCAAAATGGAGCAAAAGAGCGTTTTTATTATTCCAAGAGAGATTACGATACAATCCATAATGCAGGGAAATACACGATAGAAGGTCATGAATGTATTTATATAGGAAAGTCCGGAGAGCCGATGGATGTGTATTACCTGCCAGACGGACAGAATATTGCCACAATGAGTGCAAAGACCTTACTAGAACACGACGATGATAGATATAACGGTTTTTACAGTGTGACAGTACAGGATGAAGATGGACAGGTTTACAGCCAAACAGCTTTGCGTGATCTTCCGGCAATTGATTTTGTTGCAAGAAAGTCAACACTTACAAGAACAGTTAGTACAAAGCCGCGTGTAGAAGAACAAACGCAGGATATAAACTGGGAATGCAGAAAGGAAGATGGTACTCTTTCAGCGGTTACATGGAGTAAAAATGAAGCAGAGCATACCATGAGCTTTACTATTCAGCCAGATGATGCAGTACGTCCATATGTGATTGTTCCTGATAATACAGAAAAGCCGGCTGCGGTAAAAGAAGCAAATATCAGTTTTTATGTATTTATCGATGGACATTATAAGCTGATAAAGAACCTCAATGCTGAGCAACATTACATAATCAAAGCAAACAGTGGCCGAGCCAGTCGTTATTATTTGCGAGCTAAACCAGATGATACGATTTCTAAAATTTACAGTGAGTTTGGTTTCACTCCGAGCAAGCTGGAGCCCGGCGCAGATCAGAAAGAGAAGATTCTGTTTGGTTATGCGACAGACAGCCGTGTGTTTGTACAGCACCCATATAAGGACAACGATGGTACATGGTATATTCCTGTCCTGAAAAACGGGAAAGATGTATCTGTCTATTATTTCTCACAGCCAAACCCACTGAATCCAGACAGAATCGAAAATTATTTTGATCGTTTGACAGGACTTTCTTCTCAGGTTGGGCTGGCAGGAAGACATTTCAGTGTAGAGGAAAGTTTTCATCTGATTGAAGTGTTGGATCCACTGAATCTGACCAAAAGAGAAGCAATTAAGAGACAGTATGTAGGCCATGGGGAAGCATATACTTTGGAAGTACCAAAGAGGGCAAGTTTAGAAGGTGAGTATTATGGCAAGGAGATTGTCTGGAGTTGTACATCTAATGACAGGGACGAAAATGAGGTTCTTCCAGAACCGTCCGGAAATGATAAGGTAAAATTTGAAATTCCGAAGGTTAACTCATCTTATGAGGTGATCGCAGACAAACCCCAGGACCCCGGAACGGTCAGAGTGATCTATAATACAACTCGTTATATGAAGAAACTTCCTAAGGAAGCTAAGTTGACCCCTCAGGTTGAGAATAAGACAAGACATACAGATGATTATGAGAATGAAATAGAAGCTGGAAAACATAACGTTAAGTCACCATATCCGCTAGTTTATGATCATGAAGATAATGACAGCAAAGAGTTGGAACAGTATGAATTCGATCATTGGGATTACAGAAACAAAGACGGAAAGTGGCAGGAATGCGGTGCAGGGGATTCTATTTCTGATCTTATAAATAATAGTGCAAGACAGCCAATCACCCTCTATGCAGCGTGGCGTAAGGTTAGTAACCAAAATCGAAAACAGGTACAGTTTTATATCTGTAAGTCAGCGATGCCGGAAGATGGTTCGGTAGCATTACCAACCACGAATGTAGACGATTATACAAGTGCGGTTGCCGTGGCAAACTGTAATGTGAAGGCAAGTATATTGCATGATGTTCCAGTTCTTGGAAATAAGAATCCATCTACGTGGGAACAGTATGCGGATGGAAATAAGAGAGTGCAAGAACTTTTGCAGGGAACTAAACCAGATGAGGGATATATTGGAAATGGAGACTATATCTACAAGATAGATAGAATTCCTTCCGATGAAGAGGTATTCCAGACAATTCGTGAAAGTGGACGTATGATTCGCATCGGAGACAGGGAAATTCCGCCATCGAAATTAGATACCGAATTCTTCACCATTTATTGGTATTCTTTCAAAAGTGAAATGTCCGATGGGTGGCATATTGATGGCCGTATTGTAGCAAAAAATGGTTACCTGACAGTAAAGAAAGATTTTGTCGGAATGCCGGAAGCAATAGAGGAAGTCAAGAAAGATTATTATATCCAGGTAGATATGGATGAAAAGCTTTTAGATGGAAAACCTCAGCCACCTGCATTTCATGAGCATATGAAACTTGTGCTTCCTTCAGAAGATAGCCAGAAACCGGATGCAGAAGCTCCGCAAGCGGAGGATGCTCCAATAGAAGTTGTAGGTACATGGACAGATGAAACACATACAAGCTGTACGTGGATCGTTAAGGCGGACTCATTCTGGAAATACACATTAAAAGAGTACAACTATAAGCCAAAAGATTCGAATGTAAAATTTTCGGGTTGGTACAATGTTCGCAATTCTCATGAACAAGGAGATAATGTAAATTCATGGGAAGCATATCCAGAAAGTGGAATTCAATTCACAGGACGTGGAATTGGACGCGGTGGTGAGACTCTTACTATTGAATTGGAGAACCGTTATCAGAAAGAGGGAATACTCACACTGAACAAATTTGATGAGTCTACCGGACAGGGAATGGAGAAGATCAATTTTGCTGTCAGTAAGAACGGTGTTGAGGAGGAAACGGTAACAACTGATAAATACGGAATCGCACAACTTCATATTCCGTTACAAGATGAAAACAAACAGAACAGAACAGCAACTGAGACGTATTTGTTGCGAGAGACAAACTTACCGACGGGATATGTAGACACAGGAGATATACAGATCACCGTTGAGATTGCCAATGGAGCATTCAAAATCACTGATGCAAAATTGGTGGATAGGGAGGCTAACGAAAATCAGGAGGCTGTTACAGCACCAGTTGATGGTAAGATAAACGGAAAATCCGTTCTGCTTCAGCGAGGAGATACCAGCCTTAATATCCGAAATTTTGCTAAAACAGGCACTCTGCATATCAAAAAGACATGGGGAAATCCAAATGATGCACTGATGGAAAAACAGGTGAAAATCAGATTGTATCAGAATGGAATTTCTACAGGACAGGAATTCCTGCTGAATGAAGAGAACGGATGGGAACACACAGTCGACAATGTTCCACTATTCCAGGACAGAAATCCGGTGGAATATAAGGTGGAAGAAATTGAGATAGGAAAGACACATTATTCTTCGGAATACGGGGATGGTTTCCTATATTATGAAGTTATTTATCCAGAGATTCAGTATTTCGATTCAAATGGACAACAATTATTCCCAAAGGATGGGAATGAGTTCAAGGATGTTTCCAAGATGGAACTGGAAGTGCAGAATCTGCATTTCAATCTTGCTGAACGAAGTTTCTTAAAGACGGATGATCTTCCAAGAAACCGACTTGCTGGTGCAGGTTTTCTGTTCTACAAAGTACCATATGATGATGTTACGAAAAAATATGCGGATGATACAGGATATACAGTAGATTATGACAATACACAGAGCAAGGACGATATCGTTCTGAAAAAGGATGGTCAGAAGTGTAATCCTGATTTTGACTTGCAACTGACTGATGAGAATGGAATGCTTCAGTTATCGGAGGAGATACCAGATGGCAGATACTGGATGGTAGAATCTGTTACTCCGAACAAAAAGAACAAAGCAGATAAAACCAAAACACAGTATCAGGATAACTTTAATTTATATATGGTCGATGTAGAATCCGATATTTTATTCCTATATGAGAAATCACCGATGACAAATACCTGGAGAGCTGTTTCGGACAGACATATCGTCAATCATCCGCAAAAAGGCGGGGTGACGGTTGAGATTACAAAGGAAGTCACTGGTCCACTTGGAAACCGCAAGAAGCCATTTGATATGGAAATTCTCTATTGGGAAGATGGTCAAAAGCTGCGTAGTAAGACACTTAGAACTTCTTTGAAACATGGAGATAAAGTTACATTACAAAATGTAGATATATCTTCGGATATCATAATAACAGAAACTGTTGATACATCAAAATACGCTGTTTCGATTTCTAAAAAAGAAGAGAATGATAAGTATTCAAATCCAGTGCAGGCAACATCGAATGGAAATACAGCTGTCATGAAACAGCGGATTGAGGCTGCACGAGGAGACGTGATTGAGTTAAAAATCACAAACGAAAACACACAATTAATACCGGAAACAGGGGTTCGTCTGGAAACAAGCAGGCATGTATGGCTATTACTCGCTATAAGTATCGTTATGGTTCTGTTTTTCAGAAGAAGACGGAAAATAAGATAAACACTGCTATGGAACAAAACTTGCAAAAATACATCAGACATTTTACATGTTTGTTGCATTGGAATAAAAAAATAAACCACTATAATAAAGGGTACAAACTAGTACCGTGGATGTCTGAGTTGACCTAAAACAAATAAATCCCCTAGAAGGGTTATGGGCATCCATTTTTATGGAAGGATAGGATGAAGAACGAAACTGAACGGTCAAATAAAAACAACAATATAATACAGGAAACATCTGTAGCACAGGATATTGTTCAGTTGTTATTGAAGATTGCATTTATTATCTTAGCAGTATTTCTTATTTTTACATTTCTCTATGGAATTGTAAGAATAAATGATGTCTCCATGAAACCGGCAATCAAAGACGGTGATCTGGTCATGTATTACCGATTGGATAAAAGGTTTATCTCCGGTGATGTTGCAGTGTTTGAAGCTGATGGCAGAACCACGACCGGACGTGTTGTGGCAGTAGCAGGAGACACCGTTGACATTACAAAAAACGGACTGAAGATAAATGGTGCAGAACAGATATCTCAGGACATTTACTTTGATACCACCCAATTCAAAGATGGAGTGGATTTCCCGGTCACAGTCGGGAGCGGCCAGGTATTTATACTTGGAGATAACAGGCCTCAGGCATCGGACAGCCGAATTTATGGCTGCATTGATATAAAAGATGTCAAAGGAAAAGTCATCGCGATTATTCGGAGCAGGGGAATTTAATTACCAGAGCCGTTAATCAAATAAAAAACAAAATAATTTACAAGGGAGGAACTAAAATGAGCATGAAAAAATTCACTAAGAAAATGCTCGCAATTGTCGCAGCAGGTGCTATGACAATGGGAATGGCAATGCCGGCAATGGCAGCGGATCAAACAACGACAGACACAAAAAATAATGCAAAGGAAGCCTATATCAGCAAGACCTACAACACTGAGGTGGGAAAAGCAGAGACATTTAGCTTTACTGCTACACAGATTATGGAGGGGGATGATGTAATACATACTGCTCATGCTGTTGAAATACCAACAATCAGTTTTGAAACAACTGATCTTGGTACAACTACAAAAACTAAGAAAATTAATTTAGTAGGCACTGATTTTCCTGAAGCTGGTAGATATTCCTATACAGTAGAAGAGAACGAAACGGCTAATCCGTCTGTTACAGAGACAGCATATGAAAAACTGATTATGTCCGATGCTGAGTATAGAATGGATGTATATGTTGTTGAGAAAACTGGTGGAACACTTGAAATTGATAAGATCATTGTAAATAAGACAAAAGATGACAAAGGTAAAGCAACAACAGGTAAAGTAGATATTGGTGGTGATGCAAGCAAGAATGGTTTCAACTTTGTCAACACCTATGTACAGGAAGCTGGTACAGGTGAGAAACCAGATCCGAATAAGCCAGATCCTGACTATAAAACAAACGGTGCATTGAACGTATCCAAGAAGGTTATTCAGAATGTAACAGATGCCGAAAAATCTCTTCCAACTGAGAAATTCGACTTTACTGCAAAATTTGAATTCCCGGCAGGAACAGATGCAAAAACACTTGGCGGTGTAAAAGACAAAGATGGTAAAGATGTTACGTTAGACGCGACTGGACAATGTACATTCCAGCTGGGAAATGGCGAGAACATGAAATTCACAGGTCTTCCAGTAGGAACAACGATTACCGTAACTGAGGCTGCAAAAGCAAACTACAAGGGAAGCACTGTAGTTACACTTAATGGTGTGGAGACATCTAAAGCAGCACAAAAATACAATGAAGCAATTACAGCCAGTGGTAAACTCGGCCAGAAAAAGAACATTGTTGACGTAACCAACAGATTCAACAACGTACCAACAACTGGTATTATCATGAACACTCTTCCATACGTTCTGATGGTTGCTCTTTGTGCTGTAGCACTGTTTGGATTCGTTGCTTTCAAACGCAAAAAAGTACAGAAATAATTACATAAAATCATAAAAGTAACAGCAAAGGGAATGCGTGCGGCGATACTCCGTCGCATTCCCTTTTGCAATAAGAAAGGAAACTTCAGGAATATTTCATATGAAAAAAGCAGCAAAGTTTTTAGTCAAAATAGTCGATCATATGGTGAATTTTATAGCGTTATTGCTGATTCTTATGGTAATGTTCCTGTCATGCTATATGTTATGGGATTCCAATCAGGTATATCAGGCGGCTGATGCGAAGAACTACGAAGCCTATATTCCAACAGAAAAACATACGAAATCTTTTGAAGAATTGCAGAAAATCAATCCGGATATTATTGGCTGGATTCGAATAAATGAAACAAACGTTAATTATCCGCTGCTTCAGGCAGAAGATGATGATACTTATATGAATACGGATGCCGAAGGCAAATATTCTTTAAGTGGTTCCATATTTTTGCACTGTGCAAACAAACCGGATTTTTCCGATTTTAACAATATGATTTATGGACACCATATGGAAAAACACATGATGTTTGGAGATGTGGGGCTATTCGCAGATAAGGAGTATTTTGACGAACATCCATACGGAAATCTTTTTTTTGATGGAAAAGATCATGGAATTGAATTTTATGCATTGATTCAGGCAGATGCTTATAATGAGCGGCTGTTCAGTGTCAGTTCAGAGGAACCGGCAGCAAAACAGGCGTATCTGCAGGAAATATCGGACAATGCTTTACATAAAAGAAACATTGAACTTACTGAAAATGACCATTTGGTTCTTCTGATAACATGTACCTCAGACATGACAAATGGAAGAAATATATTAGTAGGAAGGCTTACGGATCAGGTCTATCCTGAGAAAGAGAAAGCCAAGAATCTGGGAACTGGAATTGATAAATTGAAAGAAAAGATGATTCAGGTGCCGGTTATCTACTGGATACTTTTGCTAATTATCGTTCTATTGCTGATAGATAGAAAATTAAAGAAGAAGGGAAAGAAAAAACATGAAAATTCTTGATTTAAAGAAAACAGCTGTCATATTGGTGACTATGCTCCTTTTTCTGAGCATGCAGATATCAGCGTTTGCATCTGATAACTGTACTGTAGTGAAAATTCCGGTGAGACAGATCTTTGACAGTGAAGTGGAAGGCATTGCAGATGAATTTTCTTATATTATGACAACCGATCAAAGCGACGCACCAATGCCAGCCGGAAGCCGCAATATGCAGTATTCCTGGACAATGGAAAAGAATGCAGCAACAGAGATTATACTGAATGTAAAAACAGCAGGACAGTATCATTATAACATTTATCAGACGACAGAAAAAAAGGATGATTATAAATATGATCAAAACAGGTACTATGTGACTGTCGAGGCTTACTATAATGAATCGAATCAGTTAAAAGTTGTCACAATTGTAGCAAATGAGAAGGGGGAGAAAATAGAAGCGATCTCTTTTAAAAACAGTTATATGGGAGAAGAAAAGCCGAATCTAACACAGCCCTCAAACCCGTCACAACCATCTGGTCCGTCCTATTCGGATGGATTAGGAAAAACCAATAGCGTAAAGACTGGAGATGACAGTCCTGTTATGGGATATTTCTTATTGCTGTTTGGTTCACTGATTTGTCTAAGTGTTTTAATCCATAAAAAACAGAAAAGAAATAAGGGAGAATCACAAGATGAGGCATAATATATGGAAAT
>SKEQ01000409.1_pt1 | contig 35521 bp, 39 predicted proteins | sample 4826751 | NCBI WGS metagenome assembly SKEQ01 (sample SAMN11008805, study PRJNA524170) | human gut metagenome | biome: Human fecal sample; material: Feces; isolation source: fecal sample from pouch patient p44 | host: Homo sapiens | place: Israel: Tel-Aviv | collected 2013-07-11 | reverse complement strand
TTTTATAAATGCATTGATTGCTGTCAGCGTGTTTCCTTTTCTGGCACTTCCATTAATGATTACAATTTTCATGCGTGTATCCTCCAACTTCCGATTTCATGATATCATTTCTAATACAGATTTTACCGTATTTTTCAGATTCAGTCCATCTTTTAATCCCAGTCGATAGAAAAATTCTTCTGTTTCTGCTCCACTGCTAAAAATTGCATTACAGTATTCCGTAATCACTTCTTCCTGTTCTTGGGATAACGTTTCCAGTAATTTCTGGTATTTCTTATCAATCTCACTTACTGCCTCTTTATCCTGATTTAACTTCCATTCTGAATATGCTTTTACCATATGCTCTGTAATTGTCAGATTTACAAATTCTTGCACTTCCTCTGACATGGTACTCTCAGATTCCTGTTTGACTTTCTTTTCCTCATTTGATTTCTCAAGTGTTGTATCATCAATATAACGAATGATTTCTCGAATATTTGACTTCATCGACTGCAAATATCCCTTGATCAACACTGCAAGTTTTCTTGCTTCAGACGCTTCTGTTTCAGGATTCGACAAATAAAACTCTTCCAGTTCTTTCAGGATATCCATCCCTGCTTTCATCTGAAATTCCACCTCAAGCAAATCATCCATCACTTTATATAATTCTTCCATTGTTTATTTCTGCCTTTCCATATAGCGCCACTATATTTTCCACAATCATCCAAAAATAAATTCCTGTAATCCACATTTCACAACTTCAATTACTGCAACTATCCCCATACCGATATGTGGGAGTAGAACAAACACTACTGTCGTAATAATCGCTGATTTCATTGTCCAGTCCGTACTGATTCCAAACCCAATACTCAAAACTTCTGTCACAACAGAGATTCCGGCTATCAGATAGCAGAATCCAGCAGATAACCCAACTAGGAACACCAGCACAATATTCACCGCTGCAAGTACCAGCCAAACAGGAGCTGCAATAATTCGAAATGGCAGTTTTATCATAAATCTCAACATAATTCTTCCTCCTACTTTGTGCCCAGTGGACACAAGGTTATTTTAGCATATCTGCCAGATATGACTATCTCTATTTAAACTTCGTGCCCAGTGGGCACAAAGTTCTTACCTGTCCGGAATATCCTTCCCCCAGTACATGTCATGTCGAACTTCAGCATCATAAAACTGATTGATCGTTGCAGGAGCGTTATACAATACCGTCAGCATATACTGCCGGATATTCTTCACTTTGCTTGTACTCCTGTCAAGACTGAAAAACACATACTGGATGTGTTCATACCCGACTTTGATCAAACGGCTCTTGACCACTTGTGTAGGCACAGCTTCCCCATTGATCTGTTGATATGTCTTTGTCGAACATATTGCATCCAGCATCAGCTCTACCAGCTCTTCTACTCGTCCAGTTCCATAGCTCTGACAAAGGATCTCATATTCGATATTATCATGAATTAACTGTCGATACTCATTTCTCTCCTGTATCCTATCTCTCCCTTTCTCTTGTTCAGATAGATATTGATAAGATTCATTCTCACTAAATTCAGTATAATTATATTCAGTATTATTACAGTTTGTTTTTGAAACTTCTTGAAGTTTGTTTTCTAAACTTCTTGAAGTTTGTTTTTCAAACTCCTTGAAGTTTGTTTTTGAAACTTCTTGAAGTTTATTTTTCAAACTTCCTGAAGTTTGTTTTTCAAACTTCTGTGTATTTACGGGCTTTTCCGGCTCTTTTTTTGCATATTCTTCTATTTCTGTCTCTGTATTTTCTTTTCTCTCTGCTACATTTTCCGGTGTTTCTTCCGAATCAAAGATTGCTGGCTCATCTGGATATTCTGTCAGGCTGAAATTTTTCACGTAAATAACATTTGTTTTTCCGAGTCCGATCCGCCTCTTCTCAATCAATCCAATCCCTTTTTCCTGATCCAGCTCTTTCAGACAATTCACTGCCTTATTCCTGCCACAGTTAAGCATTTCCATAATCTCTTCCACCGAAAAGAAAATATATGCCCTGTCCTCTTCGTCAAACCACCGGTTCTTGATGGACAGTGACATCCGGTCTAACATCAGTCCGTACAGCACCTTTGCTTCACAGGAGAGATTTTTAAAATATTCACTTGTAAACAGCAGTTTGGGAATACGATAAAAACTGTACATATCGCATTCCATTCCTTGAAAATAATGGAATGTTGCTCTTATACTCATGACACATCCCTCCCTTCGTACTTATCAATGATTCTGATTGCTCCATTCCTCCAAAAGCTGACATATAACAGTCCGTATCGTCTGTTCATCATACTCTGGAGGAAAATACTTCTTAATTTCATCCTGTTTTAATGTTACCGTTGTTTTCTTTTTACGCTCTCCTATAACCAGGAGCCGCACAATCTCTTTTGTCAGCGTTTTTTCTTCTCGATGTTGCCTTATTTTTTTGCCTGTTCCAGGCTTGGGTATTTTCCGGTACTCTCATGCACTTCTTCCACCATCTCCTGTTCTGGAACCGTAAGATAGGAAAGCTCTACACCTACCTGCAATCCGATCACATCACGATCTACTGCGTTTAATAGGTCATTCATCAGATAAGTAAGCCGTATATAGCGATACACCTGCCTTGCACTGTCATTTGCGTTCTTTCCAATGTCTTTCGCACTGATACCGCCTGATGTTCCCTGATGATTCATTGCTTCCATCTTCATACGGTATGCAAATGCCTTTTCACTTGGAAGTATATTAGGTCTCTGCAGATTGCTGTCTACCATCGCACGGACAGCTGTATCTTGATCCATATTTCTGATAATAACCGGAACCTCTTTAAGACCAGCAAGTTGTGCCGCATGTCTCCTTCTGTGACCGGCGATGATTTCATATTCACCATCACCCAGCGGTCGTACCAGTAATGCCGTAAGGATTCCCTCTTCTTTCACACTTTCCACCAGTTCCGCCATTGCCTCATCATCATTTACTTGAAATGGATGGTTCTCGAAAGAATGTAAATGCTCAAGTGAAACCTGCTGGATATCGTTCATTTCTTCTCCTCCACCAAGTAATTCATCATAGGATGTCAATTTTATCTTCGATGCACTTCTACCTTTCATCCAAAAGCACCTCCTGTGTCATCTGCCAATATGCAGCCGCTACTTTTCCTTTTGGATCATGCTCAAATATGCTGATTCCTTCTGCACTGATCTCAGCTGCTCGTACTGAAAATGGAATACTCTGTGGGAAAATCTTGATCTGGTTTCCATATGTATCAAAAATCAAATCAGATATATCTCTTGCATAGTTCGTTCGGTTATCCACCATTGTGATCAATATGCCTCCGATTTTCAGTTGTTTATTAAGCTGTCTTCGCACCTTTCCAATCGTCCGTATCAGCTGTTCCAGACCCTTTACAGGAAGATAAGCTGCCTGCACAGGTATAATCACTGCATCGACACTGGCAAGTGCATTGATCGTCAGCATTCCAAGTGATGGCATACAGTCAATCAATATATAGTCGTATTCTTCTCTCATTCTTTCTATATATTGTTTTAAGACAAGTTCCCTGCTCATAATATTTACAAGTGATACTTCCATTCCTGAGAGTTCGATGTTTGCCGGAATCAGATCAATTCCTTCCTGGTGATGTAAAATTCCCAGGGTATTTTCAAATGGCTCATCTTCTACAATCTTTGTCAGAATAGTAGCCAGTGTGATCGGTAATTCATCTGGGTTATGATACCCAAGGCTTGCCGTCATACTTCCCTGCGGATCATTGTCAATCACAAGCACTTTCTTCCCTGCTTTTGCAAGTCCGACTGCCAGATTCACGCAACTTGTTGTCTTGCCAACCCCGCCTTTTTGTGAACGCAATGCCAGCACTTTACAATCATTCATTACTTTCTCTTCCATCCTATTTATCCTCCCATAAATAACTTGAACCTTTCAGCATCCATAATGCTGCTTCCAAAAATGCAAGATACCGTTCTGTCATACTATCCAGAGCTGCTTCTGAAATAACAGGTTTTTCCGACTTCAAATCTTTTGCCACATCTTCCAAAACCAAACTCATTTCCCTCATTTCTGACCGGATAATCTCAATTGTTTCTTTCTTTCCAACAACACATACATGATTGTAAATGCATGACCGGACGATATAATCCTGCTTTTTCATTCCGCTTACTTTCACTCGTTCTTCAATCGTTGCTTTTTCATAAGAATTCACACGAAACGAAACAGTTGTTGAATTGTGTTTTCCATGTCTGTCACCAGCCATCGCTTATTCCTCCTCTTCCTCATGTTTCTTATCCAACAAACCTGCTAATTTACTCTGTGTAGACGGATACAGATGTGAATAAGTATTCAACGTGGTTTCCACCTTTTCATGTCCAAGGCGTTCTGCAATCTCCAATGGAGCCACTCCCATATCCACCAGCATACTGGCATGGGAATGACGGAGATCATGCAAACGAATCCTTTTTACACCTGATTTTTCAATTCCAGCCGCCATACAATGCTCCATATGGGATTTTGTGAAGTGAAACAAACGCTCATTTTTCATAATTCCGTACAGATGGCTGCAATACTCTCGGAACTCATTCGTCAGAAAATCTGGCATGGTTATAATCCTGATACTTTTCGGTGTTCTCGGCTGTGTTATCACATCTTTCCCTTTTAATCGCTGATAAGATTTCGTAATGGAGATGGTCTTTTCCTCAAGATTGATGTCGTCATAAGTAAGGGCAAGCAATTCACCGATACGCATTCCGGTCCAGTACAACAGAAGAAACGCCATTCTTGTCTCCGGTTTATCACTTACTGTCTCCAGAAAATCATTGAACTCTTCCTGCATCCAAAAATCCTTCGGTTCTCCTTTGCTCTTGCCTATCGCTCCTGCCTTCCTGCAGGGATTATCCTGCAGGTTATAATATCGGATAGCATAGTTGAAGATTGCAGTCAGCTGACAGTTGATTGTTTTCAAATACGTCTGCGAATAGCCTTTTCCATTCTTATCCTTATACATCAACAACTCATTTTGCCATGCACGTACATCTGCCACCGTAATCTCACTAAGAATCTTTTTCCCAAAATACGGTCTGATCTTCAAGTCAATGATGTAACGTTTTGTATACATGGTGTGTTCCCGAAGTCTGACATCCATATCCTTATAGTAGATTTCCAGGAAGTTCCCAAATTCGATATCCACTCCCTGGCTCTGCTGCTGAAGGAAATCTCGCTCCCACTCTTTTGCTTCACCCTTGGTTCGGAATCCTCGTTTTTGTTTTCTCTTTTGGTTGCCCTGCCAGTCTTTATAATAGACCTGAACTTTCCAGTTCTTTCCTTCCTTGTAAACACCCATTGCTAATCCTCAACCTTCATTCCGTAAATCTTTTCTGCCAAAAATTTGGTAGAAATTTTTCCAGCTACTACAATATAGCCTTTTGCTTTCAACTCCTTGTTGTACTCTCGCATCAAATTGTAGGCATACGCTTTAGAAACACCAAGAATTGCACACACATCATCCACATCCATATACATTTTTTCCTGCACTATACTCATACCGCTTTCTCCTCCTTCAAATACTGCTCAACGTGTTTCAGACCATAGATCTTGTCCTCTACATAGCGGGTTGGCACCCGACCGAGAATCACATAATAGTTCTTGCTTGCCAGATCGGCATTCATTCTTTCCACCACCCGGTAAGCAAACGAAACTGATAATCCAAAGAGTTCTGCAATGTCTTCCACTGATAAATACATTTTTCTCTTACGCATGAAACCATTCCTTTCCCTCTTCCTGTGGAATCTCACAAGTATCTTCCACACCGTAGAAACGCTTCACAAAATACTTTGTCGGAACTTTTCCTCTAAGCGTCAGGTAGCCCTGTTCTTCCAGTTCCTTGTTCAGATTTCCGATGATCTCATAAGCCGATGTCTGTTTTACTTCCAGAAGTTCACATATATCGGCTGCCTTTAAAAATAATTTGTTCTGCATAATCAGTACCTCCTGTGTTTTGAATATTTATCTCTTCATATACTCTGTACTGGCAGATACAAAATCGGACATCATTTTCCGAAATTTATCAAATTTTCTTGTTTTTTAATTCTCCATCAGTGTGATTACTGTGTCATGGAGTTTAAGCTCATCGAAAATAAAGAACCTTTCTGTGGTATCTGTTTTCTAAATGCAGGCAACAAAAAAACAGTCTGCCTTGACGAAAATCACTTCAATCAAAACAAACTGTTCTTCATATTTACTCTAATTTTATTTTATGAGAATAACTGATTTCACGAAATTTGCAGGTGAATCTGGAATATAAACAAGAGAAAAAAATAATTTTTAAACTCCATTTGCACTCCATTTGGTCTTTTCGACATCCCGCAAAACCTTTATTTATGGGCTTTTTCGCAATTTAGTCCGCTACTCAAACTCACAAATAAAATCTTGTCACTATACTTTTTAGTATTGGCATTATGGTTCTATTTGGTTTTATATGTGTTCAACTGTCCTAAATCCATAGGCTGTACTGAACGGTGTTATCAATTTGTTATCATAAAAGTGTTATCACTTATTCTTCAGGTAATGTTTCATCTTTAATAACTACTTTTTCCACTCTTTCCTGCCTCAATGATTCATTTATAAGTTTTTGAATAAAATCAATCATACTTTCCGAATTAATTACTACATCCAACATGTTTTCAAGTTCTTTCATAGAATCAATATAATATATGTCATTCCGCTTTCCACTGTATTCAATTGCTAACATCTCATTTAATACAATTGTTACAGGATAAGATATCGCCCCGTAATCAACAAACATTAATCTATATCTATAATGTTCCAACCCTTTTACAGTAAGAAAAACTTCATATCTATGATCCTCCTTACTCTGTTCTCCTAAATCTTCTTGTATATCGACTTTAATAGTCTCTGATTTTGTTTGAATAGAGCTCAAGGTTGCTGCCAATCCCGTCTGTTTAGTATAAGAACGTATTGGGCCACCATATTCTTCAATATTTCCTTTGACGTACCCTTGCGTAGCATCATTAATCTGAACTAATGATTTTTTTATAACGTCCTCTGGCGTATATTTATCAACCAAATCAAATGAGAATTTTGTCTTATCCATTTTTATCCCCTTTCACATTTTTGTTCATCCTCAATTTCACACATTATTGGAAAATGATCGCTTATTTTTCGATTAGGATGCTTACTATCATCTACTAAGTCAGCATAGCTACATGCCGTAATTATCTTTAAACTATCTTTATTAAATATTGGCAATACATCTTGACTTATAATTACCTGATCTAACATATACCACATCGGTGAATGAAGTTTTGATTGATTCACATAAAATGTTCCCGGCGGATAATCAAAGTCTCCCATAAGATTCCACATTGGGTTGTAAAATTTTCGATATTCAATCTCATTTACTGTTCTTGTTGGTTTATCAGATATATTTAATGCCGGCAATCCATGAAATCCATTTGCATTTAAGCAGCCTCTTCCATAAGGCATTTCATTAATGTCTCCTATTACAATCGTTCGTTGTGTTTGAATGTTATCTTCAATTTTATGTATATCATACATTATTTTCTGAATAATAGCTAAACGTTCATCACTATGATCCCCATATAAATCCGTACATAAATGTATACAGCATAATATAAAACTATCGTTTATTATTTGAATCGAATAATATTTTTCCTGTATTCCTGATTTTATATTAACATAGCTACTCCAAACATCAATTCTATCGCAGCCTAATGTATTACATTTGATCAAACGCTGATTATTATCCTTGAACATTGCATTAAGTTCATCTATGTTTGCATCATACTCTGAAAGTGCAAGAATATCTATTTCATTATCCAAAACAAGACTCGCAATATATGGGTTAATATCTTTATTCTTATGTGTATTCCAAAATAAAATTCTCATTTTTCTTTCCAAATTTTAGCTATTCATTTTATTCAAAAATTCTTGTGATATCTTGATAACGATTAACTACACGATAAACCTCTACATATTCTTTACTGATCTTGTAGATAATCACATAATCTTCCCATATCGCATATTTATAATCTGTCCGAAAGCTGACCCGTTTGGAGAGATCTGACCCCATTCCCGGAAACATCTGAAGATTTTCAAATTTACCATAAATCTCTTTTATCGTCTTTGCAGCATATTCTTCATTATCCTCAGCAATGTAATCCCGAATATTCTTCAAATCCTTTGCAACAATCGGATTGATCCGCAGTTTTAACATCTTATTCCCCCACAAGAGCTTTCAATTCATCCAGATCCAGCCAGCCTTTTCCGTCTTTCACTGCTTCTTCGGCTTCCTGCAGCTTCATCAGAAGCTTTTTCTCTGCCCGGTCACGCTCATAATCTTCAATATCCATGACAACGAAACGTCCTCTGCCATTTTTGGTCAGATATACTGGTTCTCCTTTATGGCAGTTTTTCAGGACTTCATTATAATTTCTCAAATCAGATACTGGTAAAATATTTGCCATATTCTTTCAGCTCCTTCCTTTGATTTTAAATTGTTTCTGCTACTTCTATTATACACAAAAAGCTGTAAAATTCAACGTGGATTTTTACAGCTTTTATCTATTTCTATATATTTTCATCACAAGCTATTTCAAATATTGAGCAAAAATCGCCTCCAGTTCTTTATTTCCTTTCAAGAATTCATACTCTTCTTTGTTTTCAATTTCTGCAGCTAATGCACGAACAAAATTATTTCCGACGCCTGAAAAAGATTTTCCCTGTACTGTATCCGCATATCTGTAATATAAAGGTGATTCCACCATCTTCCATGGCTTCTGTGACTCCATCAACACTTCTTTTATCAACTGAATACATTTTTCTACATCCTTTCGATACCCGGCAATCAATAGATGTGGTACTACTTTACCATAATCCCACAGACCAAATAACGATATCATATGTTCTGTGATTTCGGCAATCTCCTCTGCTTTACAATGATTTCCGGTTTCTTCTTCCATTTCTATCAACTTATACAGATAGTTTTGTATATTCGTAACTGTCTGCATCAGTTTTCCCTCTAAAAAGAACGCTGCAATATCTGTCCCTTCCTGGTGTGCTAGTACATTCGTTTTCATAATTGTGGCATCTATCACAGTATCTGGAATTTTATCCAAAAAGATATTTGCTTCTTTATATTTTTCCATTTGTATATATTTCGCTGCAAGCATAAAAATACTGGAAATCCTTACCTTTTCATTCGGACTTTCAGCAGTTCGTTCCAGCCATTCAACAATCACATTATTGCATTCCAACTTTTTCTCATCATCGACATCGGATAAAGTTAACGCCGCATTTAAAACAGTAGCAATTGAATAAATCAACGAATCACAATGAGGATATTCCTTTATTTTATTTTTTCCCATCTCAAAAGCTTTTATAAAGCTATCCAATGAAACTTCCGAAAGCTCATTCACAAATTGTCCAATCTCTTTTTCTGTCAATTCTTCACGAAATGAAAATAGTTCATTCATATCAATTTTTAATAATCGAGCAATTGCCGGAAGTAATGATATATCTGGATATGTGTTTCCTTTTTCCCATTTATTTACCGCAGGAGTAGAAACGTCCAAATAATCCGCCACCTGTTCTTGTGTTAATCCCGCAGTTTTCCGATAGTTTTTTATCTTCTCACCAATTTGCATTGTTCCTACCTCCTGTTTATATTCTCATTATAGTATTTCTAATATGTGTTTACAATTGAGCCTTCGTTTAATTATGGCTTCGATTTCTTAACTACCGGTTAAAATCTGCGAGAAAAATGCTCTATTTTATAATTCTACAAATCAAAATATCCTTAAATTTAATTAATTCAAGAATACGTGCATCAGTACTCCAATTAAGAAGCAAATCATCGCTGTAACACCCGCACTGATAATAACCTTTAATATATTTTGATAAGGACGTTTTCCCACTTCGACTGCCTTATGAAGTTCATCCAATTTTTTTCCCTCCGTAAATGCAACAATTTCCTTATAGGTTTGTATATCATTTTTCTTTTTTAGTTTTTCAACCTTTAACGCCCAGTACATTGTAATAATAAATAAAATCCCAAACGGAATATACGCATACCTTCCGAGCCACATAAACAAAGGTACTGCCGATATAATCAACACGGCCAAATGAACTGTATAGATGGAACCATAATAATTAAACTTTTTAATTTCTTGCTCGCTAATAATTTCTTTCATTTTCTCTATATCTCCTTTAATTAATTGATCGAGAGATACATTAAACAATGAACTAAGAAGTAACAAGCTATGAATATCAGGATAACTCTTTTCGTTTTCCCAATTAGAAATTGTCTGTCTTGTTACATATACCTTTTCTGCCAATTCCTCCTGTGATAGATGAAGCTCTGTTCGGTATTTTTTTATCTGTATACTCAGCTCCATATAATTTCCTCCCTTCGCAAGTAATTTGTTCTCTTGATCCAAACCAAGAATAATCATTTTTTCATTATCTGTCTATCAAAGATATTTTACTTAACGGAAAACACAATGTCAAAAGAGTTTTACACTACAAAACTCATACCTTTTCAGCAATTTTTATTTTCATCTTTGTAAAGAGCAGCCTTTCGACTCACATATATACCCTCTCTTTCAACACAATTTCTTCCGCACAGGCTTTGATGCCATTCATTAAACCAACCCATTTCATCTGATCCTGCATTTTCACTTGTTCTGTCACACCCTGTTTTTCTGCCATCTGCTTCATTAGGCTTTCGACCTGTTCCCTAGCTTCCTGATCAACTCGATTTAAATGTGCTGTCAATTCCCCCGTTATCAATAAATACTGGTATCGTGCCGGTCTATACTCTTTCAGGAATTGCTTCCGCAGTATTCCATATTTACCATAGGTCGGTTCGTCCTCATTCACTGCCAAATCCGGCAGATAATAATCTCCATGCAGTGTGTAGCTTAATCCATTACTTTCATCATAAATGTGCTTTTTCATCGTCTTATCTCTCCATTCCTCTATTTTTTGTTTTATTTTTCTTACGCTGTTGATTCTCCATTTCACTTTTACGGGCACCCCAAGCCAGTCTTTCGTGAATACTTCCTTTTGGCATTTGCTCCATTTGCCGTTTTTCTTCTAATACTTTCTGCTCCTGTATATCCTGTTGTACTGCATTTTCTACAATATTTTCTCCAAGAACACGCACTACCCGATCATATCTGTCGGAAACACCCTGCAATTGTTGCTTTTCCTCAGATAACTGCTGTTTTTCTTCACATACTGTATCTAGCTGTCTCTGCACTCGGTTATATGCCTGCTTTGTTTCCTGATATTTGTGTTTCCATTTTTCTACTTCTTTGGTAAGTTCTTTGACCTGGGCTGCCATTGCAGCAATTTTATTTTTCATCTGGGTAAACAGTGGTTTTATCTTTTTATCCCGGTAAGTTGTTACACGTTCTAATGTCCCAGCTTCCGGTAGAATTGCTTTCACTGTCCCATATTCCTTTATTTCCTTACTGACATTATCCATAACAGGCTGCAACCGTTCTCTGCGTTCTTCCAGGCTGTGCAGATCTTTCTCAGCTTTTTCCGCACGCTTCTCAGCCTCCTCTTTATCTTTAACTGCCTGCTCCTCATCATCTTTTAAAAGCTGGATATCAGCTCTTACTTCCGCAATCTGTGCAATCAGTCCTTCATTCTCAGCAGTGAGATATTCTTTTTCCTGTTCCAGTGTCTGTACTTCCTTTTTACGCTCTTTCTTCTTAAAATTATAAATATCAAGATGCTCCTCATGTGTCCCTTTCTGCTCCCATTCAATTCCATGCTGTCGTGCAATCTCTGCAAGCAATTCTTTTTCATGGTTGATCCACTGATTCAACTCTGTATCGTGTTTGTTCCCACCTTGAAATCCCAGACTTTTTAATACCTGCTTCAGGGAAACCCTGGTATCCATTCCTTTCCCTTTCCAGCCAGTTACATAAGGGATAAAATCAATGTGCAGATGCGGTGTAGCTTCATCCTGGTGCAGATAACAGCTAAATACATGAAGTGTTGGATTTCGTTGCTGAAAATTCTTTACATATTCATCCAATACTTTTACCGCCAGGTCTCCTTCTGTCGTTCCCACAGCCATATCTTCTCGATTTCCAATCTGGAAAATTACTTCGTGGAACAGCTTTTCCTGCTTTCCCTGACGAATTTTTTCATAGTAATTTGTAATCTGCCGATCCTTCCTTTTTCCCACATTGTACCGTTCCACAGAATCATCAAACAACTCTTTATATACTTCTTTCAGGTTTTCATTCTGGTAACAGATATTCAGGTGTACTCTGTCCGGGTCTACATTTTCAGCTATAAAATCCCGTCTGTTATGAGCCAGCGATCCAGTTCCAATCATGCCGCTAATCGTTCTTCTCATCATTTTGCTCCTCACCTCTCCTTCTAAAAAGCGTGCCAGATATGGCACATAATTTGTATTTCCGCCAATTATGGCGATTATGAGAAATCTTCGCCGGATACGGCGGTTTTGTTACTTTTGTCAAAAGTAACGCAAAAGCACTTTCGACAGCCGTACCGTCCATCAAAAGTACCCTTGCGCCCTGCCGGGGGCAAGACGTCCGGAGGACGTCTGTTCTGCACCGACTGAAGCGGAGCGGAGACCATTATTCCTTCCGTTGGTCGGATTACTTCTGCGTTACTCACTTAACTAATCCATTACTGTATTCTTGCCCGGATATATTCTAGGTCATCACAATACGGTGTTCCTACAAGATACCATTGTCTTGCCTTCGGCTATATCCTTCCCACTACCGGGTGGATTCGGGACTTTAACCCGTTAGAAACGTGCGCCGCTAGGCGCACATGAAAAAAAGGCCTTACCAAATTGATTTCACTCAATTCAGTAAGACCTTTTTGTTGGTTTCACACATATTACCTGATAACCACAAGATTCCGGATAAATAATGCCAAAATCTCTTGTGTTATCATTTTGTTATCAAATAGAACTTTATCTACTCGGAAACGCCCTGTTTATAAGGCTTTCCAGAAATTTTTATGTCCCTTCGCACACCCACTTTGCATTTTTTTAGCAAACTCACTTGTAAAAACTTCCCTTTCCGGCCCTTCCGGGATACTGCACTATTTTTACTTTTTTCTTTCTGCCTTTTTCTCCCGGCGATGCATACAACACCAGGTTCTTTTCAGGCATACTTTTGATAAGATTCTTTTGTAACTTTTCTCTCAGAGCGGCTGGAAACAGCTTATTTACTGCATTTTCTCCGGGTGTGGATTTCTTTAAGGTTTCTTTTTTTCTCTTCTTTCAGGACTGAAAAAGCCCTGCATCAGGATGGTCTCTGATGCAAGGCTTCTAATTTTTTTCTCTATGTTTTTATGTCTTTTTTTGATGTTTTCTCGGGTGCTCCGTATGGCTCGGATTTTCTGATTCTTACAAAGGGGATTATCAAAAAAGTGCCAAAGAGGAGTACTAAAAAATATAGAGCAGAAACCTTATGCCTGCATTATACAGCATTCTATCTGGCATTTCAATAAAATTCATAGTACTTATCCCGCATACTCGGATGCCGTGCTACTTTTCTCCTATAAGCGGAATCATCCCTTCTTCCGAAACAATCTTCCCCAGATACAAGGTAAGCTGTTTCCGTAGCAGTGATTTCAAGATGGTAGCCCGCATGCATTGCTATCTCCTGATTATAGTGTTCACCTCTAATTAATTTCTTCATCGTATTTAACCCTCCTATATGTCTTCATCATGGCATTGCAGCCAGTTTGGAAATCTCAGTTTCATATATGCAGGTATCCTCTTTTACCGAAGATACCCGCAATCTGTTTTACTCTTCGCACTCTCCGAACAGTTCAATGTAGTCATCCACATCCATATGTTCTTCCACCCAGTCCCTTGCCTCATCCTCAGACAACGGAATGATTTTTTCACCATCTGTATAACCGCATCCCTCAACATACTTTGCGTATTTGGTCATTGCACCACCTTCACCGCAGAGGAAAAACTCTTTCGTTCTCTTCTGGTATAACTCCTCTTCAAGATAACGGAAATCTCGTCTGCTCATGGTGTCAGTACGGTATCTGCCGATATAAGTTGCAGTTTCAGTGTTATACATTTTTCCTTCAATTATTTTCTTCATGATATTTAATCCTCCTTAATCTTGAGGCTGGTATCCTCCTCACAGGACTCAGATACCGCCTCATATGTTTTTATCATCACAGCGTTACTGTCATATGCTTTAGAAATCCTGCTGTTTCACCGGCTCTGACCGGCTTCTATGCCGCCCCATTGCTGTTCCTGAAAGCCTCCATGCCCCTTTTTTTCTCCTCCTCCGCCATTCTATACAGAGAACCGGCATGTTCATTCTCAAATGTGCGGATGTTTGCTTCCAATATATGTTCCAACCAGCACCACTGGTCTATCGTCAGGGAGAATCTGTTTCTGACCTCATCGGTTTTCTCCTTCGCCAAAACATTCAGCAGTCCTTTATCCGTTTTCACGACCGGTGCATAGAAGTTTACTATTTCAATTTCTATCGGTCTCTCTGCTCCCGGATTCCAGCGGATGTAAATACTATAAACAAAGCACTTATCACCTTTTTTCCTGCGGGTCAGGGGTCTCAGTTCTGCCCGGTAGATTGTCTCAGTCTCCACACAACCCTTCTGTGCTTCCTGCTGGTTTAATCTTCCTTCATGATAGAGCTGTAACGCTGCCTCGATTGCCTGAATCTGTACTGCATTCCTTGGATATGCGGCCAGGTTCTGCTTCAGCCACTGTACCTGGCTCTTTAACAGGCTCTCGCCCTTTGCCCCATCCTCTGCCAGGGCTGCCGCAGGGGTCTTGCCCTTTAACTTGCCTGCATTGATGATTGTTGTGTAAGCCGGGCTCTCTGAGGCTCCTTCGCTGACCGGTCTGGCAGTCAGCAGATGTTTCATTTTAAGGTCGTGTACCTTCTCAAAGATTCCTGGTATCTCTCTCACCGGGATGTTTGCGGTCGTTGCTTTCTTATCGGCACTGATGATAACAAAATTGAAGCGGCTGAACGTCTCGTGATGGAAAGTCAGGGGCTCGCTGCCATCCTTGCACTCTGGACGGGTAAGTTCGTTTAAAACAATAAATGTCTGGTTCTGTACTATACTGAAACATTCTTTTGGGTTCTTCATGATTTTTTCTCCTTTTCATTAAAATCTGGGGGAATATCTGTTTTCCTATGTAAATCCCCCTGTATATGATTGCTGCGGTTGTAGCTGCCGCTTATAAAAGTCTGTGGACAACTTCTATGTTTTCATAAGGCATATCCTCCTTTTCATCTTCTGATATCAGTATGCTGGTTTTTCAGCAAGAAAGTTTCTCCCGGGAGAAAAAACTTTAATTTTTTCTTGCTGTATCTACTATGCTTAAAATTCTATGAGAAAATGATTTTTTTGCGGATTTTTACGCAGGCAGGGATTTTCCGGATTGTCCGGAGTCTGGAAATGCAGTACAATAAGGGCAGAGAATCTATGAAGGAGGATTTCAGACATGAAGAAAAAGAATTTGCTTCTTATGTTACTGGCTGTGATGGCTCTGCTCCTCATACCGGTATCAGTACAAGCGGCGGCAGCCAAGAAACCTGGAACGGTGAAGCTGTCAAGCATCAAGGCTGTTGATTACAATAAAATCAACATCAAGTGGAAGAAGACTTCCGGGGCTACAAATTACATCGTATATTATAAAAAAGCCGGCAGTGGTAAATGGGTTAAAGTGAAAACACTAGACAGTAAAAAATCCAGTTATACTCACACATCTTCCAGCAAATATCCAATCGTTGTAGGCCAAAAATACACCTATACCGTAAAAGCTTACAACAAGAAAGCGAAGAAGTCTGGAAGCTATAATAAGAGAGGTTTAACAACAAAAACTGTTCCGCAAACCGTAAAGCTTATTTCCGCAAAAGCAAATAATGGCAAAGTTGATGTTACTTGGAATAAAGCCGGAGGAGCTGACAAATATGTCTTATTCTACAAAATTCAAACAAGTGAGTTCACAACAAATTGGACAAAAGTCATTACTCTTGACTCTTCTGTAACATCATATACAGTAAAATATCCATTCAAGAATACAACTAATATTTATACTGTAAAAAGTTATAATTCTGCATCTAATGTATATGGTAAGTACGACAATAATGGGATAAGCGTTTTTGTAACAGCTGGAAACACTGGAGGAAACAATAACGACAAAGACGATGTAGGAGATGACATTACTCCAACACCTGCACCTGTTAACGCCGAAGCAATGGCTAGTGAGGTTATCAGACTGACTAATATTGAAAGAGCTAAAGCTGGACGCAGTGCTTTAATTTATAATGCATCATTACAAAGAGGTGCAATGATGAGGGCAAAAGAAATATCTACATATTTTTCTCATACTCGCATAGATGGAGAAAGTGGAGATGCGACATTGCATGAAGCTGGTGCTGGAAATATTAGTGATGAGAATATTGCAGCAGGACAAAGAACCCCGGAAGCTGTTGTGCAAGCATGGATGAAAAGTTCAGGCCACAAAGTTGCATTATTGAGAAGTTCAAATTTATATATTGGCGTTGGTTTTTATCAAGATGCTGATGGAAGGTATTATTGGGTGCAATCATTTGCGGATGGAAATCCTGATGAAAAAGGAACTGTAATTTTTGATGCAAATGGAGGAAGCGGAGGTAAAACATATATTCTTCCAATTGGTCAAAGAATTTATTTCAAAAATGTTCCAATACCACAAAAAAATGGTTATACATTTGTTTGTTGGGTTAGTGAATACAATGAAACAAACCTATCATCTACTTGTGCAGGAAGAGTAACTCAAACATTTTATGCTAAATGGACTCCGAATAATTAATCACGCAGGAGAGAATATCTGATTCCCATACTCTCATAACCTCCTGCATATATAGACTGATAGACTGTGACCGCCTCATAAAAGTCACTGTTTATCAGTCTTTCTTTAATCTGACAGAAACCCGAATCCGTATTCCTTCTTGTTTCCATAAAATCTTAGTAGTACAATATACAACATAAAGGAGGATTCTGTTTATGAAAAAAAGAAGATTTTTTCCCTGCCTGCTGTTTTTGCTGGCAGTCATACTGCTGATGCCGGCATCCATTCAGGCTGCATCTGCACCCGGAACGGTTAAGCTTAACAGCATTTCAGCTCCGGCTTACAACAAAATCAATGTCAAATGGAAAAAGACATCAAGCGCCACTCATTACATCGTTTACTATAAGAAAGAAGGAACGAAAAAGTGGACAAAAATCAAAACGCTTGACAATTCCAAGAGCAGCTACACTCACACTTCTTCCAAGAAGTATCCAATCGTTGTAGGCCAGAAATATACCTATACCGTAAAGGCTTATAATAAGAAGACCAAAAAATCAGGGTCTTACAATAAGAAAGGCCTTACGGCTTATACCAAGCCGGCAATGGTAAAAAACATTAAAGCTGCATATAAAGACGGCATTGTAACACTGACATGGGATAAAGCAGCAGGTGCTGACAAATATCTTGTATACCGTAAAGATAACGGTAAGTGGAAAATGCTGGCACTGAAAAATTCATTATCATATGAAGATGCAGCTTACAAAAAAGGTGAAGTCAATACCTATATGGTACGCGGTTATTACAGTGGTAAGAAGACGAAAGGAAGCTACGACAAGGACGGAGTTTCCGTTAAGGTTCCGGCTGATGCAGCAAAACCTACTGAGAAGCCAGAGCCAACAGAAAAGCCGGTGATTCCAACTCCTACCGCTACACCGTCTCCAAAACCTACAAAGGCTCCAGACCCAACAGAGACTCCGAAGCCTACCGAAAAGCCAGTGACTCCTACTGCTACACCAAAGCCAGTTACTCCAAAACCTACAAAGGCGCCGGAACCTACTGAGAAGCCGGTAACCCCGACTCCTACTGCTACACCGACAGAGAAACCGGCAACACCTACACCAACCGCAACGCCGATTCCTACCGCTACTCCTACACCTACACCAAGTCCAGAACCGGAAATGAGTGTTGAGGAAATGGCCTCCGAAGTTATCAGATTGACAAACATCGAGAGAGTTAAAGCAGGACGTTCACCGTTACAGTATCACGCAGGGCTTCAGAGGGCCGCGATGGTCAGAGCTGAAGAAATTACAAGAAAATTCTCTCATACGAGACCAGACGGAACAGACAGTAGTACAGCATTATATGAAAACGGAGTAGCTTGTGACGGAGGAGAGAATATCGCCGCAGGCCAGAAAACCCCAGAAGCAGTTGTCAGAGCGTGGATGAACAGCTCTGGACATAAAGCAACAATGATGCAGCAGAGCATTACACATATCGGGGTTGGTGTATGTAAAAGTCCAATCACCGGGCAGTGGTTATGGACTCAGGAATTTTCATATAATCCTGATGTAAAAGGAACAGTTATTTTTGATGCTGACGGAGGAACGTTTAGTAACAATGACTCTCAGATATCGATTAGTGGGCCCGAAGGAAAGATGATTTTAGTGTCTAGCATAGAGAAGCCAACAAGAGAAGGTTATGCTTTTGCTGGATGGGAAGATGGAATTTCCGGAGTTCGAATTCGTAAGAATACAATTAAAATTCTCGCGACCTGGACGCCAATTTCCGAATCTTAAACACAAAAAACAACGCATCGTAAGATGCGTTGTTTTTTATTTTTTTTGTTCTATTGTTACCTTTATCTTTCAGCTTTTTCAGATTTATTTTCTTTTCCGTCTATGTTTCCTCTTATTTTTCTTCTTTTCATCAAGAAGTAAATATAAGCATCCGGTAAACGCAATTGCGACAAATCCTACAAAGCCATACATCCAGGTTCCATCAGAACCGGTCATCGGCATTAAGAACACCTGATTGTTTTTGATTTCATACTTGCAATCAAAGAAATACCATTTTTTCGTATAGTTTGTATCTTCTTTTGCAAGGTCTTTGTTTCCCTATTGTCTCCGAGAAATCCCCGTAGTACAATAGATACATAAACACTCAGAAGGAGGATGTGTGAATGGATACAGTAAATATCAAGAAATATTTTTACCAGATACTTTCAATCTTCGCCGCGCTCCTGCTCTCTTTTAGCATTGCGCAGATTCCAGTACAGGCGGCAGCCAAGCCTGGAACGGTGAAATTGTCAAGTATCAAGGCCACTGATTACAACAAAATTAATATCAAGTGGAAGAAGGTTTTCGGGGCTACGAATTATATCGTATATTATAAAGAGGCTGGTAGTAAGAAGTGGATTAAAATAAAGACACTGGATAATACAAAATCCAATTATACACATACTTCTTCCAAAAAATATCCAATAGACACAGGATATAAATACACATATACAGTTAAAGCCTATAATAAGAACACGAAGAAGTCTGGAGCGTACAACAAAAAGGGATTGACAACAAATACAGTTCCTCAAACTGTAAAGCTAAATGAAGCTAAATTAAACTCCAACGGTTCTGTTACGATTTCATGGTTTAAAGCTGGCGGGGCTGACCAATATGAAGTATATGTAAGAAATAAGGATAACACAAAATGGTTATCTCTTGACACCGTTTCAGGATTAAGCTGTACAGACAAATATCCTTTTGAAGGACAGGATAACATCTATACCGTAAAGGCATATGCCAAATCAGGAAAAACCGGTAAATACGACGCAAATGGTGTTAAAGTTTACGTACCATCAGGCGATGATGATGATAAACCTGATATCACACCAGCTCCAACATTCACGGAAGAACAGTTCGCAGCTGAGATTTTCAGATTGACAAATGTTGAAAGAACAAAGTACGGAAAGCCGTTAGTACAGACAAATGATGATTTAAATAGAGCTGCTATGCAGAGGGCAAAAGAAATTTCTGTCAAATTTTCACATACGAGACCGGACGGAACAGACAGCACTTCTATTTTAAGTGAATATGGTATCCCTGATGATAATGGAGGAGAAAATATAGCTGCAGGCTTTACATCTCCACAAAGTACAATTGATGGATGGATGAACAGCCCAGGTCATCGTGTTGCACTGTTAAATACATACTCAACTCATCTTGGAGTAGGAGTATATAAATCAGGTTCTACATATTATTGTGTACAAGTTTTTACTGCTTATGGTGAAAAGGAAAAGTTGACAATTGATGCAAATGGTGGATATTTTCCTACGTTGAATAATGTTAGTGTATATGATATGTATTTTTATCATGGGACGAAAATTAAATTTAGCAGGGATATTCCTACACCTGTAAGAGAAGGGTATACATTTGTATGCTGGGAAGACGAGTACGGAGGTCGTTATACAGGAATGGGCCTGACAACTAACGAAAAATTGCATGCGATATGGAAATAAATTGGAATCACGATAATTTCCTTATTTATAAAAAATATAAAATTTATAAAAAATATAAAAACAGAGAGAACAGCTTTTAAAGCCGTTCTCTCTGTTTTTATATATCATTTTTTATGTTTTCGCTTCTTTGCTTTTTTGTTTCTTGTATTACAAATCACAAATCCAGCACTTATTGCCATAACAATTCCAAGTCCAATAAATCCATATTTCCATTTGCCGTCATCACCAGTCATTGGCATCTTAAATGTAGCATTATTGGTGATTTCGTATAAACACTCATAGAAATACCATTTACCAGAATAATTCTTATCTTCTTTTGCAGTTTCATAGTTGACATTGCCATATTCGTTGGCTTCATCTTCTGTCATTGTCATAGGTACTGTTACAATGATAGGTTCCTTTAATAATGAATTTCCATCAAGGGTCTTTATCTCTGTAATCTGATAAGTACCTTGGTCAAGGTTATCAAAGAACACTTCACCATTTTCAAAATCAGCATATTTTTCCGCAAAAAAATTTCATCCCTCCAAAAATACAGCATATTAAAAGAAAACATCCAAGGAGGAATCAATTTTATGAAGAACAATACAACTGATACAAAGAAACCCAGCAGACAGGAAAAGGTGCAGGCATTGTCGGAAGACCTGGAAAAATCCATCCACGAATTTATGAACGGGGAAAAATATATGGCATTCCTTTCCAGCATGTCAAAATTCCATACATACTCCCTTAATAACCAGCTCCTCATCGCGCGTCAGAGACCCGGGGCAACCTGCTGTGCCTCTTACACTACATGGAACCGGCTTAACAGGCAGGTAAGGAAGGGCGAATCCGGCATTAAGATTTTCTGCCCCGCACCGTATAAATCCACCGTTCTCAGGGATGCCAAAGACCCTGCGACCGGAAAGCCCTGTCTCTTACCGGACGGCAGCCACAAGAAAGAAGCCGTGGAGAGGGTCATCCCTTACTTCAAGGTCGGATATGTTTTCGATATCTCCCAGACAGACGGGGAAGCACTGCCGGAGATAGCCAATGAACTGACCGGGGATTTAGACAGCAGCCAGAAAGAGCTGAAGGATGCACTCCTGAAAATCTGCCCTGTCCCCGTCACGTTCCAGCCGATAAAGGGGGAAGCCCACGGATTTTACCGGAGGGATACAAAGGAAATCGTTGTAGACAGTACCCTCTCTGAGAAACAGTCCCTGAAGACCCTCATCCATGAGATGGGGCATGCCATGCTCCACAGCACGGATATCCCGGATGCACCCAGGGATGTTTCCACCCGTGAGGTGCAGGCCGAATCTGTTGCATATGTGGTGTGCAAGTACTTCGGGCTGGACACCTCGGACTACTCGTTTGGCTATATCGCAGGCTGGAGTTCCGGCAGGAAAACAAAGGAATTGAAAGCCAGCCTGGAGACTATCCGGGAGGCCTCAAACAGCATGATTGACCAGGCATCTGCTGTCCTGGAAAAGGCCAGGGCAGCAAAGCAGCCCCTTGAACAGACCGTGAAGGCCGTACAGGGGAGGTGCATGTAGATGACAGAGATAGAACAGACTGCCGAGGAATTAAGGCAGTTAAGGGAAAAACAAGCCCTGCACCGCCGGCAGTTAGAGGAGAACCGTCAGAAAGCCTTGGACAAAAAGAAACAGACCCGGCGGTATGTGAACCTGGGAAAGATGGTAGAGGGGATGATACCGGGTGCAGACAGGCAGAGTGAGGATGAGATACTGGGTTATCTGGAAAAACATCTGCCGTTTTCCGGGAAACCGACACCGTAAGCCTGCATCTTTGCAGAAAAAAAAGGAGAGCGCTGACTCTCCTTTTTTAACTCTCAGATTCTTCTGATTCCCTCTATCCTCTTTCCATCTGCCAGGATGATATCCACTGTAATCTTTCCCTGCTTCACACGCAGATAGTTCTCAAAGCTCCTCTGCAGCATCTCCACTTTCTCCATCTCTGTCCCTCCTATATCAGCTTAAATCCATGTTCTTTTGCTTTCCTTGCTGCCTCTGTCATGGTCTGGCTCTCTTCCTTTACTGCGGAGAGCGTCCTGCCGTCATACCGGAATATTTTAAAGGACAGCAAATCCTCCGGGCTTACCGTTGAGATATTGACCTCTGACACCATGTTCCGCAGTTCCTCCGGGCTGAACCCTTCGCTCTCCTTCACCAGCAGCACCTCATGGGTAGAACTGGGGAGCACATAATACGGCTCTCCCAGTGTCTCATAAGCATCCTGCAGCACCTGCGGGCAGACCAGGGCATTGGCTCCGTTTAACCGTTCCTCGTTCGTAAGGATATACAGCGGGGAAGGATTTTCTTTTATCATCCTCTCCAATGCTTCCACATCCTCCGGTGCAGATGCCATCGCAGAAAACATCTCCCTCATGATGTCTTCCATGCTCATCAGGGAAAATTCCTGCCGGGCGGTATTTCTATATGCCCGCTCCAGGACTTCCCCCTCTGTCATCTGAAATTCTGACAGGTTCTCTTTTGTCACAAGGAAGGAATAGACATCCCCTCCCTCCTGTCCTGCCCTGCATCTGGCTATGGCCGCCATATCCTCCTTCTGATAATACACGGCATCCTTTAACAGTTCCCTATTCACATCCGCATTCACCATCTGGATATAGAGCCCATTCCGGAAATCCTCTGCCGTCCTGCTGACCTCTATGGGAGGCCTGCGGTTCTCCTCCACGATGCCCGCCAGGTATTCCCCAATCTCCTCTGCACCGGCCTTTTCCCCCAGTGTCACCTTACAGCTCTCCGGGTATACCGTCACAGCCATGTTCTCCTCCTGATACCGGCAGGACAGGCCTTCCCGTTGCCCGCCTACTTTATTGACTGTGACCGGCTGGACATCCCAGTCATCCCCCAGCCGTTTTTCCATCTCTTTCTGTATCCTTTTCATCTCTTCTCTTTCCATCTCTATCTACCTCTCAGCCTCCTGGCCACCTCTTCCAGGCTCTCTGCCAGCCTGCGGGTGCACCAGGTATAATATGCTTTTATCTTGTTTTTTATATATCTCTCAGTTCTTTCCGGAAAATCTTCCTCCTCCGGCAGTGTTACTTTCACCTCCGGCAGCGCTTTCCCTTCCAGCCCGGCAGCTTCCCGGTTATATCTCTGTGCCTGCATGGATTTGGCGTTCAGCACCGGTTCTTTGAAATACGAACATTTCTTTACCCGGCAATAGGAATACTCTGCCGTTATCAGGATGACCTCATCCATCTGTACCAGCCTGGACAAATCTGAAGGTTCCAGGATGGGATGGTCACGGTAACAGGTGCTCCTGCTTCTGTGTTTCCCGCTCCCTGACCAGGTGGTCTCACGCTCCCTGTACTTCCCTGCCATGCTGCAGATGGTCTTTGCCGTCTCCTGGCTCCTGACATCCAGGACAGCCAGATAAGAACAGTTGGATATCATGCTCTGTACGTCTTCTTTCGTATAGCTGTTTTGCAGCGCCTCAAATGACTGTGTGATGAGGATTAAGGTGATATTCCTGCTCCTGCCGGTCAGGAGGATTTCATTATGCAGGTGGGGGATTTTTCCCCGGCTGCAGAGCCTCCCTAACTCGTCAATAGCCACTATCACCCCCGGGCTCCCCTCCGGACGCTTAATCAGGCATCCGAAAACTTGGCTGATGATTAAGTTCACCACCCCGTAATACGCCTCCAGTTTCTCTTCCCGGACGGATAAAAAGACTTCCTTCCCCTCCTCTATCATCTCCGGGCATGCCCTGCGGGGATTGGCTGCAAATGCATACTGTACATCATCGTCAATAAAACATTTCAGCGCCTCCTCTTGCTGCTGGCATACCCCCGAGAAAGTTTCATCTGCCAGTTTTTCAAAGGAGGAAAGGTATTTCACCTCCACAGCCCCCGGTGCCGCACCTCCCATCAGTTCCTGCACCAGTTCCCGGCTGTCCCTGGACAGTATCCCGTTGACCAGTGCCGCCAGGTCATGGATATGTTTCTGTTTATACAGTCCAACCAGTTCTCCAATCAGCAAAGACCTGGCCGATTGTTTCCAGAACTCCTGGCTGTCTTTTGCAGAAATGGGTATCAGGCTGTCTGCTATCTCCTCCATCTGCTCCCGGATATCCTGGTCAGAGGGGGAAGCCTTCCTGTTCAGGGCTGCCAGTGCATCCCAGCCGAAAAGGTTCCTGTCCTGGAAATCTACAATCACCACACGGTCATCATCAAGGCGCCTGGTCTTGCTCCATAATTCTCCCTTTATATCAATACAGAACAGCCCTATATGTGACACGGATAACAGAGTCGGGATAAGGATGGCCGAGCTCTTTCCTGACCCGCTCCCCCCTATCACGAGAGCGTGTCCGTCAGTATATCTTACTCCTTCCATCGGCTTGCACAGATATTTTGTCTGCCTGGAGATAGTTCCAATCTCTGTTTTTCCAAACACTACTCCCTCCGGTGCATCAAACAGGAATCCCTCATTAACCTTCGGATACATAGCCTGCATCTTTAGCGGGCTTTCATACTGGGTAGGCCTGTCGTGGAAGGTATCCTCTATGCCAAACTCTGTCTTGCCCGCTGCTCTCTGTCTCTGGTTCTCTGACCACACATAGACAGACGGTAGCCAGGACAGGAAGAACAGGGACAGGATGGACGGCCTCTGTCCAAAGACCGCCCGGAAGAACAGGATGAGCCCCGCCATCACAAAGGGCTGCAGCCAGATGCCCGTTGCGAAGATGCGGTTCAGCCATTTCCAGAACTTTCCGTTCATGTCCTCACTTCCCTTGCCGCTATCGGGCAGTCCGGGGATACCGTAAACCCGCGGCTGTACAGATAGGCCATCTCCTGCTCCATCACATTGAGATACAGAACCGGATATCCTTGCCTGCGGGCAAATGCCTCTATGGCATCCAGCAGGACGTCCCTGTCCTCCGGTGCCTCTCCTGACAGTCTGTGGATATACAGGCTTCTCTTCCCCCTGATGGGAGGGAAATTCACTACCGCCAGAGCCAGTGGGTTCGGGCTCGCATCCGGTCTCAGGGAGAACAAAAGCAAATCATCCTGCATCTGCCCTCCCGGAAATCCGGAGCCCTTATAATCAATCAGGACGCGCAGGTTCTCCCTGCCTCCTGAAACTACTTCTCCATTCATGGTCTTCAACTCCTCGTAGGTTATTTGACAGAATTTTTCCTGTCACAATTAATATGCAGAATCTTCCACGCCATAAAAAACGGTTTTCACGGATGCCGGGGATTGGCATATTAGATATGAGAAGCATGGCGCTGTCCTCTGTAAAACAGACAGCAGGCAGTCCATGCACAACAATATTTCAGATAAGAGGTGAAATAAAATGGCAATATTTCAATGTCATATCCAGGTCATCAGCAGAGGGGAAGGCCGCAGCGTTGTCTCTGCAGCCGCTTACCGTTCTGCTTCCCGGATAGAGAACAATTACACCGGCCTGACCGATGACTACACCCAGAAGGGCTGGGTGGAATACAGCGAAATCATACTCCCGGCAAATGCACCCGGGGAATGGAACGACCGGGCTGTCCTGTGGAATGCGGTGGAGGAAGCCGAAAAGAGCCGGGACTGCAGGCTGGCACGGGAGATTGAGGTGGCACTGCCCCAGGAATTATCCCTGCAGGAGAACATCCGCCTGGTACAGGAATTTGTCCAGGATTCCTTTGTCTCAAACGGCATGATTGCTGATATCAATATCCACAACCCGCCGGTCAGGGATTCCTCCGGCATCCCCGTAGATGCAGACGGGAACCGGGTCACTGACCGGAAAGATATGGTTTTCCGCAATCCCCATGCACACATCCTCCTGACCCTCCGGCCTCTGGATGAAAACGGCCGGTGGATGCCGAAAACGGAGAAGGAATATCTCTGTAAGAAAGGAAACCAAACAAAGGCTTTCACAGCTGAAGAATTTAAGGCCGCCAAGGAAGAGGGCTGGCAGAAACAGTACCAGTATTACAAAGGCAAAAAGAAAGTCTGGCTAACCCCTTCTGAGGCTTTTGAGGGAAACCTTATCCGGGCATCCAAATATCCACGCTGCACTCCCGGCAGGCAGAATGAGAAAGCCCGATACTGGAACTCCCGGGAGGCCATCCTGGCATACCGCAAATCCTGGGAGGAACATGTAAACCTGGCTCTGGAACGGGCAGGCAGACCCGAACGGGTGGACTGCCGCTCCTATAAAGACCAGGGGCTGGATACCATCCCCGGCATCCACTTAGGCTCCTATGCATCCAGACAGACGGATTCTGACCGGTACAAGGCAAATGAGGAGATTCAGGAACTGAACAGAAAGAATGAAGACATCCAAAAATCCCTGGACGAGGTGGAAAAAGAGATTGAAAAGAAAAAGGAACGGCTCTTTGACAGGCTGGCAGAGCAGCTTGGAAAAATCCGGGGCGATATCCTCTCTGTCCGGTATGACCTGGAAAGCCTGCTGGAACGGCAGGCCGCCGTGGAGACCGAAAGAAAGCGGCTGGATGAGAGAATCAGCCGGGTAAGGACAATCAGGGAAAATGCCCTGGAGCGTGACAGGGCATCCAAAGAAAAGATTGCACGGTTAAAGAAAGAGGCTGCTGATTTCCCGGCACGAAAAGACAGCCTGGCCGGAGAGATACAGACAGAGCAGGAGGCCGTCCGGTTTCGGAGGGAAAGACTTGACAAGGTGCTGGCAGAGGAAGGGTTTGATTCTCTCTCTGACTACCTCCAGGAGGCTCAGATACTCTCTCAGATGGAACTGGAGGCGGAGACCCTGGAACAGGAGATAACCAACTGCAGGGAACAGACCGAAGAACTGGAACGGCGGTACGGGGAACTGGAAGAAAAGCTGGATGCCGAGGATTTGAAGGGATTTGAACCCTGGCGTGAAAAATGGTCAGGGCATTATGAGAAGAAGGCTGCGGAGCACATCCGGAAACGGAAGGGAGGCTTCCGGATGTATCTCTTTGAACGTGCAGTGCAAAATACCGGTTACAGCCTGCGGCACGGTGCATATCTGGCCGGCAGGGCGGCATATGTGGTGAAAGAAATGATGCAGGCCGCAGAAGAGACTGACGGGCAGGGGCGGAAGCGATGAATAGAAACCTGTGGATGATGTTCTATCAGAAGGATACTGGCGGGACAGTCCTTGGGACTGCCCGTTTTGGGTTAATCCCTGCCGGCAGGTTGTCAGGCTCTGTATAAAAGGATTATCTGACGGCTGCAATAACTGATATTTTCGCCCATACACCCCTGACCGCTTTCTATACGGGCACTCATACCTGACCGGCTGCAATAACTACCTCCTCCACCAATACCTCCCGCCTGCCAGTACTCAGATATCGCACGGCTTACACAAAACTTACATTTCCACTATAATCCCCACGGCATCCAAAACCCTCTTTTCATTATGCAATATATCTAATTTATAATCCTTTTATTCAAATATAATTATATATTATATATAACAAATATCTATATCTTACTAAATCTTACAAACTTACAGGATTTTCCAACATACACTGACCTATAGAAAAAGTTTTTGATGAAAAAAATATTATATCCTTCTCCATAACAGCAATCACTTCTGGAAAACTTTGTAAGAATCCCATCCGGAGCCCGCAAGTACCCTGTTTATGCGGCTTTGCGAGCATCCGGGCTCTTACAGCAGCCTGTAAATTTCCTGTAATCTGCCCGCAAATCCACCTGGCAGCCATATCCTTTCCTGCAGTCCCGCGTTTTCATCACAGCAGGCTCTCCAGCCGGTCTGCATCCTCCCCTGCATGTTTTCTCAGATACGGCTTGCATCCCTGAAAATCCACGTTTTTCATATTGGTCAGCCTCCGTATCTGCGTCCAGTTCACAGGCCGCCCTTCTCTCACAAGTTTCCGATACGCCCATACTGCCTCCCTCGCCCAGTATTCCTTCTGCGGTTCTGTATGCTCCTTAATCTCCTCCCTGCACCGCGGCAGTTTCTCAAATCTCTTATCCGGCAGGTGCATCTTCTTCGTGACTGCAGATACCGTGACCCTCTGCGGGCGTGTCATCCCATCCCCCTGTAACAAGGCTATGGTCTCCCTGACCTTTGGAAGCAGTTCCTCATCCATCTTCTCCCATGCAAACGTCCTTTTCCTACGCTGCACCCGTTCCCTGGCCTCATACCGCCTCAATACAGCTTCCCCCACACTGCGTACCAGTTCATAATCAAGCCCTAATTCCTCTGACACCTGCATAAATACAGGCTCTTTTATCTCATCTGCGATACTATCCGGGATTGCCGCCAGTTCTTCCACCGGGATACCTGCGAACATGGACAGCTGGCAGATATCGTAAAAGTTCCATCTTTTCCCCAGCAGAATCTTCTGCATCTTCGTCTCAGTCATCACGTTTTTATTTCCATAAAACTCCCTGTAATCCTGATAAAGCCTTTCCAGACAGAGACTGACTCCTGATGCCGAACCGTAAGGATGTTTCAGACGGTATTTCAAAAACTCTGCCACGGATACCCGGCTCTTAAACGGCATCCTCCCCTCAAAAATCCGGCATGCATACCCTGCAAGGGCGGCTTCCTTCTCCTCTTCACACATCCTCACTTCCAGTTCCTCCGGTATGACAGATTCTGCATTCCATAATCCCGGCGCCGCTTTTCTCTCCATAGAAACATCACTCTCTGCAAGATAACAGCCATGCCGCCCGCATATCTGTATCCCCTGAATCTGATGGATTCTGTGCCAGTATGTTTCCCCATATGCTTTCCTGTCTTCTTTTACGCATAACGGACAGTACCTCAATGTCCTGCCTGTCCCTCTCCGGTTCTTTGGAATGGCGAGCAGGTTATTGAAGTTCCCGTTCATGTCCAGCAGTGCCCGGTAAGCCTCCTGCTTCTTCGCATCCGGCAGAAATCTCCCATAAGAGGAAAACATGGTATGCCCCAGGATGAGTTTTTCCATACCGCAGTGTTTTATCACAAGTTCCTTCACCTCCGGTCTCAGTTCATTCACAAACTCTGTGTCAGGGTTTACATATCTTTTAACATACAAATCATCCAGCGCATATCTCAGTGACAGATACCCTGATTTTGTGTAATAACGGGAGAACCAGCTGTATGCCAGTTCATCCTCATACAGTTCCGGAAAAAAAGCAATCATACCGCTACCTCCTCTACCTTAAAGTGCTGTTTAAATACCTCTACGACATCCAGGTTTTCCTTTTTCGCCCTGCTGACCATCCCGGCAAGGGTTTCCTGTATGTTCGTCCCTGTCCCTTCCGGCTCCTCCACAGATACGGACGCCCTCTTCCTACTGTCAGAACTCTGCTTTTTCCGCTTTATGGAGGGTTCCAGGTAATCATGCAACATACTCATACGTTTCTGATACGCCGCTTCCAGCATGGCCATATCCAGTACATCATCCCCTTCCAGAATCGCGATTTCCTGCGCGTCATGAATCAGGGATACAAGGACTGAGATATTTCCGCCGCAATGTTCAAAGAGCCATTCTGTCACCCCGGCCGATAACTCCATCCTGGTCTTCGTATACTGATAGAGGAACAGTTCCCTGCATACCTCACAGAACTCATCCCCAAACTGCATGGCTTCATACTGCAATCCCAGAGACCGTCTTGCCAGCTGCATTGCCTGTTCAAAAAAAGGGATGCTCTCCGGTGTCCCTACCATACAGATAGCGATACCGGAATTGTTTATCAGCTGCGTCAGCATCCCTACCAGGGATTTCCCGTTCCTGCTGTTCACCACGTTCTGTATCTCATCCACCACAAGCAGCCCGATATGGTTAAGGGAAACCTGGCTCACACTTCCAATCAGCATATCCACAGAAGCCCTCGCTTTCAGTGCATTCACATAGTACTTGCTGCCAAGCACCTCATCCACCTTACGCAGGATTTCCAGCAGAAGCCCTTTTACAGAGGAATCAAACGGACACTGGACAATGATGCAGGGGGCAATCCGGCAGTATGGCTCTTCTGTCTCTATCACTTTCTTTGTCATTATCAGGTCAATCGCCCGGAATACGGCAGAACTCTTTCCGATACCGGAGGCTCCGAGGATGGTGAAGGAGTCCGAGCCGCCTAAAATCCCCCTGCACCGGCCGCCCCGTATCCCCCTCTGGTTCTCATATTTCTGATATACTGCCTGCATGGATTCTTTCTTCTGCATAGACCGTAAAAGCCCCATATACAGTTTATGGTATATCTCTACAGACATCCGGGAGGGGATATAAACGTTATAGATGTCTGACAATGCCACCAGCCGCTCCATGCTGTTTTTTTCCCATATGCAGGCAGGATATTCCGGTGTTTCCCTCAAACAGTCCAGCAGTTCTTTCCCCGTCTTCATCTCCGGCATGATATCCATAATCTTATCTCTCATTTCCTGCACCTTCTTTCATAAAGTCCACGTGTCTCTTCCTCTGTTCCCTCTGCCTGGTCTTCCGTATGTTCTTTATCTTTGTGTCTCCGGTATGTACCGCATTCCCGGCAATGTTCTGTATATGCATTGCCAAATCAATCTTTGCCTGCAGGTTCCCGGCAGAGGCATCCTTTATCATTTCATTACAGTCTGCCTTTAACTTCTCCACTTCTGCGATGTTCTTCCCACAAAACCGCCTCTCTATCAGGTCAAACCTCTGATAAGCCCCATCTTCAAGCAGCCATACATGGCTCACATCCTCCGGATTGTATGCGACCACAGCCTCGCCGCCCTTTAAATATCTCTCTGTATATCCGCCTGCATGGTAACGCATTCCTTTTACCTTTAACCCTGACCGCATAAATCTTCCCGTTGTCCTCGGCAAAAGGGTCTGTATCAGTTCTTCCCTGGAAACAGGAATCAGGTTGGCCCCTTCTTTGTGCTTTCCCCATCCAAAGACAGAAGACGCAAACGGCTTGACTCCCTCCTGCAGCATTTCTTCCGTATAAGGGAAATTTTCCAGAATCCTCTGGGAATTATAATACAGGATACATCTGAGGATGACAGTTTCAAAATCACGCATGGTCAGGCAGGCATCTTTTCTGTAATCATGCGCTCCCCTCTCCCTGTAATCCGGCTCTATCACACCCCTGCCCTTCAGGTGCTTCTTATACTCTGACTGTATCAGGTCAAAGAATTTCTCCACCTGTCCTTTTAATTCCGGTCTGTATGCCGGGAGGTTCTGTATGGTCACACCAAGCTCTGTAATCTGCCCGAAGTTCTCAGAGGTATATTCCGTTCCCATATCTGTCAGCATCAGCCCCGGCAGACAGTCACAGTCCCACTGCTCCCTTTCTATCAGGATGCCGAATCTCCTGCACCACTCCTTTTTATCCGCAGCCACATTTAACATCAGGTTCCTCAGGGAATACACGCCGCCCTCCCACAGCAGGCTGTATCCATAACAGAAGGAGGTATATGCATCCACACATGCCAGGAGAATCGGCCTCCCCACCAGATGTCCGGCATCATCTACCAGGTAGATATCGCAGACGGTTCCATCCAGCATCCCTGCACCTACCGAACAGAACTCCTGCACTCCGTCCCCCAGCAGGGGGCGGTGGTTCCTCTGGTAATCCTTTAACCCGTTTCTGGAGATATAGTATGTCTGCAGTTTCTTCGTCTTTTTATAGAAATACCGTAACTGGTGGATGGACGGGTAACGGTCTTTCAGTTTTCCGTTCCGGTCACAGTACCTCTCTTTCAGCATCAGGGTATAGACAGTGGAAAGGCTCTGCTTTTCCCTGGTATAGTAGAACTTGTTCAACGCCCAGCGCATGTTCTTTTCATCCTGCGTCAGTTCCCTCTGTTCCTGCTTCTCCCTTGGTGCCAGCACCGAGATATCCTGATATGCCAGATACAGCCCCAGGTAATTCTTCACCGTGTTCTGGCTGACCTTATACTTTTCTGCGGCATCTGCAATCCGTAAACTCCTCTGCTTTTTATCCCCCACACAGGGCAGGATGCCTGAAATGACAGTGAATCTCTCATGCATGGTCTGTCTGGCAGATGCAGACATCCCTTCCGGGATATCCCGCTCCATCTCCCCCATGAACTCTTCCCCCGGGATTTCCACACCGTCCTCTATCTCTGACAGACTTATCCACTTTGGCATCCCCATCTTTACACAGTCTATGACCAGCGCCTTCTCCCCTTCTGCATCCAGTATCCTTAAAATCCTGTCCCCAAGTCTGATTATCCTGCAATCCCTATCTTTCTTCATCTGTCACAATCCCCCAGTCTGTGATACCCCGTCTTGTCCAGTACTCCCTTGATGCATCCAGTAACTTCACAGTCATTGGCTTCTTTAAGAATCTCCGTTCCACACACTCCCTGACCATCAAATCACCATTCTGTTTCTCACAGACAAAATCCGAACTGTATTCCCCGGCTTCCAGACCGGACAGCATCACATTGCATTGAAATTCAATTATGCTGTCTTCCTGTTCCAGTCTTTCTGCATATGCCAGCTGGATTGCCCCATACGTCCTCACCACCTCCTTACACTTTTTCATCTGCCTCTTCTGGCATCGTCCCTTGAAACCTTTTTTAATCATCCTAACTTTCTTCCTTTCCCAGAATTGTTCCCAAATCTGACATTATCCTCCCAAAAACAGGATTATCACATCGTTTCTTTTCCCAAAACCGCATTCCGGAATCCCCCAAAACCTGAAAAACATTGATTTTACGCCAATCTTTTCCCAGAACCAGAATCCCAAAAACGGCTTTTTCCTTTTTCTCCATGTCCCTTCGCACACCCACTTTGCATTTTTTTAGCAAACTCACTTGTAAAAACTTCCCTTTCCGGCCCTTCCGGGATACTGCACTATTTTTACTTTTTTCTTTCTGCCTTTTTCTCCCGGCGATGCATACAACACCAGGTTCTTTTCAGGCATACTTTTGATAAGATTCTTTTGTAACTTTTCTCTCAGAGCGGCTGGAAACAGCTTATTTACTGCATTTTCTCCGGGTGTGGATTTCTTTAAGGTTTCTTTTTTTCTCTTCTTTCAGGACTGAAAAAGCCCTGCATCAGGATGGTCTCTGATGCAAGGCTTCTAATTTTTTTCTCTATGTTTTTATGTCTTTTTTTGATGTTTTCTCGGGTGCTCCGTATGGCTCGGATTTTCTGATTCTTACAAAGGGGATTATCAAAAAAGTGCCAAAGAGGAGTACTAAAAAATAATTTTAATTACTCAAACTCAATCGTACCCGGCGGCTTGCTGGTCAGGTCATAGAATACGCGGTTAACGCCCTTAACTTCGTTAATAATGCGGTTCATAACCTTATTCAGTACTGCATACGGAATCTCAGCAGATTCGGCTGTCATGAAGTCGATAGTCTTCACTGCGCGGAGCGCTACAGCGTAATCATAAGTTCTGAAGTCACCCATAACGCCTACACTTCGCATATTAGTCAGTGCTGCGAAGTACTGGTTCGGCATCCATGAAGGATCTTCACCATGTTCTTTCTTATACTCAGCTGCAGCATTGTCTACCTCTTCACGATAAATGAAATCTGCATCCTGTACAATACGAACCTTCTCTGCAGTAACTTCACCGATAATACGGATTCCAAGTCCCGGTCCCGGGAATGGCTGACGGAATACCAGTCTCTCCGGAATTCCAAGCTCCAGACCTGCTTTACGAACCTCATCCTTGAAAAGATCACGAAGCGGCTCAATGATTTCTTTAAAATCAACGAAATCCGGAAGTCCGCCTACATTGTGGTGAGATTTGATCACTGCGGACTCTCCGCCCAGACCACTCTCTACAACGTCTGGATAAATAGTTCCCTGTGCCAGGAAATCTACCGCACCAATCTTCTTGGCCTCTTCTTCAAAAATACGGATAAATTCTTCACCGATGATCTTACGTTTTGCTTCAGGCTCTGTAACACCTGCCAGCTTGTCATAATATCTCTGCTGTGCATTGACGCGAATAAAGTTCAGGTCAAACTGACCGTTTGGTCCGAATACACCCTCAACCTCATCTCCCTCATCTTTACGAAGAAGACCATGATCTACAAATACACAGGTAAGCTGCTTGCCGATTGCTCTGGAAAGAAGTCCTGCTGCAACGGAAGAGTCAACACCACCTGACAGAGCAAGAAGAACTTTTCCATCCCCGACCTTCTCGCGGATTTCTCTGATAGTGTGCTCAACAAAGGCATCCATTTTCCAGTCTCCGGCACATCCGCATACACCAAGTACGAAGTTGGAAAGCATCTTCTTTCCTTCTACTGTATGAAGCACTTCCGGATGGAACTGGATCGCATACAGCTTCTTCTCCTCATTCTGTGCAGTTGCTACCGGACAATCTGCTGTGTGAGCAGCAATCTCAAATCCTGGTGCAACCTGGGAAATGTAATCTGTGTGGCTCATCCAGCAGATTGTTTTGTCAGATACGTCTTTGAAGATTTTGGAATCTGTCTTATCTACCAGAACCTCTGTCTTTCCATATTCGCTCACATCTGCTTTCTCAACTTTTCCGCCCAGAATATGCATCATAAGCTGTGCGCCATAGCAAAGTCCCAGAACAGGAATACCAAGCTCAAATAATTCTTTATTGCATGTAGGTGAATCTGCCTCATAGCAGCTGTTCGGACCACCGGTAAGGATGATTCCCTTAGGATTCATTGCCTTGATTTTCTCAAGATCGGTCTTGTATGAATAGATTTCGCAGTATACGTTACATTCTCTCACACGTCTGGCAACCAGCTGATTGTACTGACCACCGAAATCCAGTACGACGACTGTTTCTCTTTTCATGTTTTCCTCCTTGTTTCTCATTATTTGTAACTGTAAAGATATTGAACCGTTACCATTGAATTTTATTATAAATTACAGTTCGGATTTTTACAATGCTTATTTTCAGTTTTCCACCTTGTGTTTTCTTCCTACGTTATTGTTCACTCCGTTCACAGTAACGTAGCCAAAATTCATTCCAGATTGCCTGCGGCAATGGAATTTTGGCTTGTATGTCTCGGGATTTTGGCATATTCATGCCAAAACACCTCGCGGGATAGTGGTGTGTGAACAGTAATCTTACTTCTAATTTATAAGTTTTTTAGAATTTAATCACGTTTTTTTCAACAGTCCATCACATTTTGCTCACAAATTCCCTGTATATTAATAAGCAAATAAAGCAAATGCTTTACAAACAGGTTGCAAATGCTTTTTCA
>SKEQ01000397.1_pt1 | contig 36139 bp, 34 predicted proteins | sample 4826751 | NCBI WGS metagenome assembly SKEQ01 (sample SAMN11008805, study PRJNA524170) | human gut metagenome | biome: Human fecal sample; material: Feces; isolation source: fecal sample from pouch patient p44 | host: Homo sapiens | place: Israel: Tel-Aviv | collected 2013-07-11 | reverse complement strand
TTTCCGGTTTATCCTCTTTGATCTTTGTTACACTCAGCTGTAATGGTGTCTCTTTGTACAGCTCTACCTGGAAATCTCCAACTTCCTGTAACTCATATCCTTCCGGTACCCACTCTGTGATCTCTCTCGTGTGGAAGATTCCGTCTCCGTCTCCATCTACAAAGTAGTCTCCGCCAGCTACTACTTCATCGTTGTTCTCTGCATCTACAAACTGGATTTTTACGATGGAAGAAAGGTCACCTTTTTCTACAACCATTGTATGTCCGCCTGTGGATCCAAATGGAATTGTAATCTCTGTTACCTGATCTCTGTCGTTGGACAGCTTGTATCCTGTTGGAAGATTAAAGTCTACACCAAGTCTGAATACCGCGTCTTCTCCATCAGCGCCTTCTGCTGTTACTGTTTCTGTTGTAACAACTTCTCCGTTCGGAGTTTCAAATGTAATGTGAAGCACTGCTTCTCTGATTTCTACATCTTTCTTTACAGAAACATATACGTATCCATCTCTGATGATGCAGTCTGAACTTACCAATGCATATCCTTCCGGCATATATCTTGTCAGAATTGCCATGTTTACGCATGATGTATCAATTGACACCTGTACCGGTACTTCTGCTACCTGTTTCTCAGCATCCTCATCATAGTAATTGATCTTTACATTCTGTACTTCTTCTGCTGGTGCTACGGATACATATACATATCCGTCTCTGATGATACAGTCTGTACCTTCGATTGTATATCCTTCTGGAAGATATCTTGTCAGGATTGCCATATTTACACATGATGTATCCATTGATACCTGTACTGGTACTTCTGCTACCTGTTTCTTTGCTGCTTCATCATAGTAATTGATTTTTACATTCTGTACTTCTTCTGCTGGCGCTACGGATACATATACATATCCGTCTCTGATGATACAATCAGAACCTTCAAGTGTATATCCTTCTGGAAGTTATCTTGTCAGGATTGCCATATTTACACACGATGTATCAATTGATACCTGTACCGGCACTTCTTTCACCTGTTTTCCTGCTGCTTCATCGTAGTAATTGATCTTTACATTCTGTACTTCTTCTACAGGTGCTTTCTGCATAACTCTAACTTCAATCACAGCACCCTGTAACGCATGGAAATCTCCCATTGATTTTCTTTCATATCCAGCTGGAAGATACTGATCCAACATCTCATAATTGTAAATGCCTTCATCGAAGCTAAGGTTTTTCTCGTCAATTACATTGCCTCTCTCATCTACAAATTTAACTGTTACATCTGCTCCTACTGCTCCTGCGCCTGGTTCCTGTACTGTCTCTTCTGCTGGTGCTTCAGCTGCAAATACTGGCGCTACATTTGCTGTTGCAACAGTCACAACCATAAGTCCTGTTAAGCATGCGCGCATTAACTTTTTCCTATACATGTTTCTTTCCTCCTAAACATTCTCTTAATTAATAAGTTTTACCCAAACAGCACAATTCCGACTTTTCCCTTTCATTTTCTAAGCTACAAATTCTAGTATAGAATAAATTAAATTTCTGCTATATATTTTTGAGATGATGTATGGTAAAATAGTGTTATCAAAGAAAGGATGAACGCTATGAGAAAAACATATCTTCCTCTGTCAGATGAAGACAGGAATTACCTTAAATCATTATCAAAAAAGAGAACCATTCAGGCACAAGTCGTGGATCGTGCCAGGATTCTTTTATATAAAGCCGATGGAATGACATTCCAGGAAATTGCTGATAAACTTGCAATCAGCACTGCCACGGTACGCCTTTGTGTTTCGAAGTTTCATAAAGGCGGTGTGGATGCTGCACTGTTTGATGTTCAGCGTCCTGGACGTCCATCCGAAATCACCGACGATGCGAAGGCATGGATGATCAGTATTGCGTGTCAGAGACCGGCAGAACTCGGTTATGCGCAGGAACTGTGGACATTGGCTTCTCTCCATAAATACATTCAGAAACATGCAGAGGAGGCGGGATATCCAAGACTTTCAACAGTTACGAAACCTTATATCCAGAAATTCCTCAGGGAACAGGATATGAAACCCTTTAAAATCAAATATTACTGCGAAAAGAGGGATCCTGATTTTGAATCAAAAATGCATGAAGTCCTGCTGGTCTACAAACAGATTGAAATGCAGTTTGATGAGAATGGTGATCTCATTGTTCCAGACGATTATAAATTGACGATTACGGTGTCCTATGATGAGAAACCGGGTATTCAGGCAATCTCCAATACTGCACCGGATTTACGCCCGACACCGGAACACGGAGAGGTATATCGTGATGCAGAATACAAACGTCTTGGAACGCTCTCTTTGCTGGCAGGCATTGATCTGCTTACAGGAGAAGCCATCCCGTTAGTAAGTGAGACTCACAAGAGTTCTGATTTTATTGAGTTTTTAAAGATACTGAATAAAAAATATCCATCACAGGATACAATCCGGATCATCCTGGATAATCATTCCGCACATACTTCTAAAGAAACACGGCGCTTTCTGGATACGCTGCCAAAGGGACGTTTTAAATTTGTGTTTACTCCGAAACATGGCTCATGGTTAAATATGATTGAAAGCTTCTTCAGTAAGATGACCAGACAGATGCTTCGTGGAATTCGTGTCAATAGCAAACAGGAATTGGAAGAACGAATTTACAAGTATTTTGACGAAATAAACCGTGAGCCTGTAGTTTATCACTGGAAGTATAAAATGGATGAAATCAGTGAAGAGGAAGCGGCATCGGTTTAATATAGCAATTATTTATTATTCGCTGTACTAGAGCTAATATTATGTGGGCAGGAATGGTGGCGCATAATGATGTGATAGGTGTTGGGAGAGAACAGGATTGGGCAAGCCATGACATTGAGCATGAATTATCTTCCTGGTATGACTGTGCACATGGGGCCGGACTTGCAGTAATAACACCGGCGTGGATGAAATATGTTTATCGGCATGATATAGGAAGATTCGCGCAATTCGCAGTGCGTGTGTGGGGATGTGAAATGAATTTTACAGACCCGGAGGCGACAGCATTGGAAGGAATTGAAAGATTTGAACATTTCTTAAAAGAAATTGGTATGCCGACAAACTTTTCCGGGTTAGGAGCCAAGGAAGAAGATATACCTGACATGGTTAAACATCTTGGGGAAAGAGGCGGAAGCATCGGAGGATTTGTAAAAATCGGTCCAAATGAAGCTACAAAAATATTTCGGCTTGCATTATAATAGTGGTGTTGATATGTGGAGGTTTTTATGGCGAAAAGTATAATCAAGGCGGCACGTGGAATTGAAAAAGCAGATATTGTTTTGAAAAACGGGAAGATACTTAATGTATTTACGGAAGAATTTTTAATAGGAGATGTTGCTGTTGTTGGTACGAAGATTGCAGGAATCGGAGAATATTCAGGGAATGTAGAAATTGATTGCACAGGGAAATATATTGTCCCCGGTTTTATTGATGCGCATGTCCATATTGAATCATCCATGGTCACTCCGTTGGAATACACGAAATATATAGTTAAGAAAGGAACAACAGGTATTGTTGCAGATCCGCACGAGATTGTAAATGTTTGTGGAGCGCGGGGAATGGATTATATCCTGGACGCATCAGGAAATGTTCCGGGGAATGTGTTTGTAATGGTGCCCTCGTCTGTTCCAGCAACAGATCTGGAAACAAATGGTGCGGGAAAGTTTTTGGCGGAAGATATTCAGTCGTATTTGAAGCATCCAAGGGTGAAAGGACTAGGGGAAATGATGCGCTTTGTGGATGTTTTAAATGAACATGAAGAAACATTGGAAAAAGTGAATCGCTTTTCTGACGTTATTATTGATGGGCATGCTCCCGGAATAAGCGGAAAAGATGTACAGGCATATCGTGCAGCCGGAATTGTAGATGACCATGAGTGTGCTACGGCAGAGGAGGGAATTGAAAAACTAAGAGCAGGATATTCCATTCTTATTCGAGAGGGGAGCGGTGCCAAAAACCTTGAACAATTAATCAGAGGATTTTTGGAAGCGGGAGTACCACTTGATCGCTGTATGTTTTGCAGTGATGATAAGCATCTCGAAGACATTGAAAATGAAGGGCACATGGATGCTTGTGTGCGGAAAGCAATGCAATTAGGAGTTCCGGCAGAAAAGGCATATAAAATGGCATCCTATAATGCAGCACAATTTTATAATATGCATGGAATCGGAGCTGTTGGGGCAGGATATTTGGCAGATTTGGTTATTTTGGATGATGCTCAAAATGTAAAAATTAATAAAGTGATGAAAAGTGGGAAAATAATAGACGATAAGTATTTAGAAGCTTTTCAGTATGATTTGAAAGATCCGGCTTTATTGAAGACGGTTGTGATAAATGAAGTAAAAAAATCGGATCTTAGATGTGAACGCAAAGCGGTCAATGATGTATTAGAGTTGGTTCCGAATCAATTATTAACATTGCATAAGGTTGAAACCATTCCGGGAATGGAACAGGAATTCATACCGAATCATGAGTATGCAAAACTTGTAGTAGCTGAACGGCATGGGAAAAATGGGAAAATAGGAGTTTGCCCTATGAAAGGATACGGTATCACAAATGGAGCAGTGGCAACAACCGTTTCACATGACTCACATAATATGATTGCGGCAGGCGATAATGATGAAGATCTTGTATGTGCAATGAATAAATTAAGGGAAATTCAGGGAGGCTATGTAATCGCATCCGGAGGAAAAATTGTAGAGGTGCTTCCTTTGCAAATTGCCGGTTTGATTAGCAGTGAAAAAGCATCAGAGGTGCAAAAGCAAACGGGGAACATGGTTCATTATGCAAGAAGAATGGGAGTATGTGAAGGGGTTGATCCGTTTACGACATTATCATTTATGGCATTGACAGTTATTCCGGAGGTGCGGCTGACAGAAAAAGGAATGTTTGATGTTACAGAAATGAAATTTATTTAGTATGAAAGCAGGGTAAGGATGAAGCGATGAAAAATATTTTCGGTGAAGAGGGTCTTGTTTATAAAACAGTCAATAAAATAGTTGATTTGATTCTGTTGAATGTTGTCTACATGGCAACGTGTATTCCTGTTTTGACAGTAGGAGCTGCCAGTACCGCCTTATATACTGTGACGCTAAAAATGTGCAAAAATGAAGAGGGATATATCATAAAAGAATACTGGAAGGCATTCAAAAGTAACATAAAAAAGTCAACAATCATCTGGTGTGTGTTTCTAAGTATATTTCTTGTACTGGGAATTGATTTTTGGATTGCAGCCAGTTTCACCGAGGAATTGAGGAAAATCGTACAAGTATTGTTATGTGCAGTGTTTCTTTTGGCGATGATGATCGTTTCGTATGTTTTTCCGCTTATAGCTGTGTTTGAAAATACTGTCAAAAACTATATGAAGAATGCTGTCATAATATCGATGACCAGGATCGGATATACGATTGTGGTTGTAGGGCTAAATCTGTTACCGCTGATTTTGTGGTTTATGGGCGGAAAGTATTTTATGATTGGCATGAACGTATTTATAATGATTGGCTGGGCGGGCGTTGCGTATGTGAATTCAATGTTGCTTCATAAGGTGTTTGAACGTTATAAATAGTAAAGAGATGGTTTGAAAGAATGCTTATGTTAAGAAAAATAAAAAAGATATGGTTACAGCATGGCGTGGTTATATGTGTAGTATGTTGTCTGATCGGAATCGTTGGGTATTTTGTCAACATTATCGTGTTTCAAAATCATAAAGATGTTGTGAATGTTCTTGTTTTAAGCCCGGAAGTAGATGTAAAAGAAATGGAAAATGATTTAAAGCGGGTGGTTGAAGTTGGAAATAACGAAGAAATTGCCATTAAGTACTTGGACATAAACAATGAAGCGAACCAGGCGATTGTATTAACGTGGCTTCGGGCAAAAACTGTTGACGTTATTATTAGTGATGAAGAAAAAATTGGATTTTTTGCAGAAAATGCGTGTTTATTAGAACTAGACGGGTTGCTCGATCCGGCTTCAGGAGAGAAAGGAACTTATTATTATAATGGAATCGTATCTTACGATTCTGAGGGGAAAATTATTGGGAAAGAAGAGGATAAGGTTTATGGTGTACATACTGAGAAAATAAATGGTATCGAGGGAATGAGTGATCCAGTTGCTGCGATAGTGGCAAATGTTCAAAATAAGTCAAATGCAGTTCGTATTTTAAATCACTATATAAATGAGCTGTAAATTTCTGAAAAAGTGGGAGAAAATAAGAAACTGGGCAATTTTGAATTATCCCTTGCTTTCGTGTGCCAATGGTGTTATACTACATACAGTTACATAATCAATCCGGCAGAAGAGTGAACGAAAGTTCACTCTTCTTTGTATGATAGGGCTTTTTACATATCATGCGGTCATGCGGGAGAAGATAACGATACTGGAAAATAAAAAAGTGAGATAGAAAGGAAGTTTGACGTGTCAAGAAGAGAAGAATATGAAAAACAGACAGAAGAACTTTTAGAGCCGATCGTAGCAGAACAGGGATTCGAGCTGGTAGATGTAGAATATGTAAAAGAAGCAGGAAACTGGTATCTGAGAGCATATATCGACAAGCCGGGCGGGATCACAGTGGATGACTGCGAAGTGGTAAGCAGAAGATTTTCAGACATTCTGGATGAGAAAGACTACATCGAAGATTCCTATATTTTTGAGGTGAGCTCTCCAGGGCTTGGAAGACCTTTGAAGAAAGAAAAAGATTTTATCAGAAGCGTGGGACAGGAAGTGGAGATCCGTACGTACCGTGCGATTAACAGACAGAAAGAATTTGTTGGAATTCTGAAAGAATTTGATCAGAACACAGTGACGATCTCATATGAAGATGACAGTACACAGACATTTGAAAAAAGTGAAATTGCACTTATCCGTTTAGCGTTGGATTTTTAAATTAGGAGGAAATGAAACAATGAACACAGAATTAATGGAAGCTTTGACAATTCTTGAAAAAGAGAAGAACATCAGCAGAGATACCATGATGGATGCGATTGAAAACTCTCTCATCAGTGCCTGCAAAAACCACTTCGGGACATCGGATAATATCAAGGTGATCATGAACAGAGAGACCTGTGATTATGCTGTTTACGCAGAAAAAGAAGTAGTTGAGGAAGTGTTTGATCCGGCAATCGAGATCACACTGGAAGATGCGGAAGAGATTGATTCTGCACTGCAGATCGGAGATGTTTGTCAGGTTCCGGTACAGTCCAAAGAGTTTGGACGTATTGCAACAATGAATGCGAAAAACCTGATTCTTCAGAAGATCCGCGAGGAAGAAAGAAAAGTAGTATACGATCAGTATTTTGAAAAAGAGAAAGACATTGTAACAGGTATTGTGCAGCGTTATGTTGGCAAAAATATCAGTGTCAATCTGGGTAAAGCAGATGCCATGCTCACAGAAAATGAGCAGGTCAAAGGAGAAGTGTTTAAACCGACAGACCGCATTAAATTGTACATTGTAGAAGTGAAGAACACTCCGAAGGGACCAAAGATCCTGGTTTCCCGTACACATCCGGAACTGGTGAAACGTCTGTTTGAAGCAGAAGTTGCAGAGGTGAAGGACGGAACCGTTGAAATCAAGAGCATTGCCCGTGAGGCAGGATCCCGTACAAAGATGGCTGTATGGTCAAATGATGAGAATGTAGATCCGGTCGGAGCATGTGTCGGAATGAACGGTGCCAGAGTCAATGCGGTTGTAGAGGAACTCCGGGGAGAGAAAATTGACATCATCAACTGGAGTGACAACCCAGCGCTTCTGATCGAAAATGCTTTAAGTCCTGCAAAAGTCATCTCTGTTATGGCAGATCCGGATGAAAAAGTGGCAAGTGTGATCGTGCCGGATTACCAGTTGTCTCTTGCAATCGGAAAAGAAGGGCAGAACGCAAGACTTGCAGCACGTCTGACGGGATATAAGATTGATATCAAGAGTGAGACACAAGCGATCGAATCAGGGGAACTTCCAGAAGATTATATGGATCAGATGAATATGATGGAAGATGACGGATATACAGAAGAATATGAGGAAGCTGCAAATTATACAGACGGATATCAGGAAGATGCAGATGCATATGAAGAAATCGAGTTTGTAGAGACAGACGAAGAATAGACTCTTTGGAGAGGTGAGGTATTTGAACAGTAAAAAGAAAGTTCCGATGCGCAAGTGTGTCGGATGTGGAGAAATGAAAGCCAAAAAAGAACTGCTCAGAGTGCTCAGGACAGAAGAAGGAGAATTTGTTCTGGATACGACCGGAAGAAAAAACGGACGGGGCGCTTATGTTTGCGTTTCTAGAGAATGTTTTGGAAAGGCAGTAAAAAATAAAGGGCTGGAACGTTCCTTTAAGCAGGCAATTCCCAAAGAAGTATATGAACGGCTGGAAAAGGAGATGGAACAATTTGAAGCAAGATAGAGTGCTGTCCCTGATCGGGCTGGCCACAAAGGCAGGAAAATGTGCCAGTGGTGAATTCATGACAGAAAATGAGACAAAATCCGGGAAAGCTGCACTGGTGATCGTAGCGGAAGATGCATCGGATAACACCAAAAAGAAATTCCGGGATATGTGTAAGTTTTATGAGGTTCCAATTTATTTTTACGGAGATAAAGATACCTTAGGGCATGCAATGGGAAAAGAGTTCCGTGCATCTCTGGCGATATTGGACGAAGGATTTGCAAAAGGAATTCGAAAACAACTGGAAATAAAAAATAATACGATTGCATAGAGGAGGTAGTTTGAGTATGACGAAATTAAGAGTGCATGAACTGGCAAAAGAGCTGGGGATGGAAAATAAAGACCTGATGGAGATTCTGGAGAAAAAGAATGTGGAGGCAAAAACTTCCATGAGCTCCATTCCGGATGAGGTCGTAGCAGAACTGCGCAGCGGGCACGCAGGAAAAGGAACATCGGAAGATGCTCCGAAAAAGAAAAATATCGTACAGGTATTCCGCCCACAGAATTCGAAGAGCGGAAACCGCCGTCCGGGAGGATCCCGTTCGGGAAATGGACAGAACACACAGGGAACATCCCGTCAGGATCGTCCGGCAGGCGGAAGAAACGGACAGCGTCCGGCTTCCGGTCAGAATGGATCCCGTCAGGATCGTCCGGCGAGAGGGCCGCAGGCAAATGGAGAGAGAGAGAACAGAAGACCACAGGAAGGACGCCCGGCAGGAAACCGACGTCCGGAAGAGGGACAGAGAGGCGGTTTCCGTCAGAATCGTCCGGCAGATGGAAGAAACGGGCAGCGTCCGTCTTCTGCTCCAAACGGTCAGAGAGGAAACCGTCGCCAGGACGAGGGGGCAAGAAATGGTCAGCGTCCGGATTCCAGAAGAAACGACAGAAATGACAGAAACGACAGAAATTCAATTCCGTCGCCATTGGTAGAGCAGCAGAAACCGCAGCGCAATAAAGCAAAAGATAAAGAAAAAGATTACAAGAAAAAAGAAAACAGAGAAGAAGGATTTGAAAGCAAGGGCAAAAAAGGCAGAAAGCAGAAGCCGACAGTAGAAGTGCAGAGACCACAGCCAAAGCCGGAAGTGAAAAAGGAAGAGGAAATCAAACAGATCACAATCCCGGAAGTACTGACAATTCAGGAACTGGCAGACAAGATGAAAGTGGTACCGTCTGTGATCGTAAAGAAACTGTTCATGCAGGGCAAGATCGTAACAGTGAATCAGGAAATTGATTTTGAGACAGCAGAAGAAATCGCAATGGAATTTGAGATCCTTTGTGAAAAAGAAGAAGTTGTAGATGTCATTGAAGAACTTCTCAAAGAAGATGAAGAAGATGAAGCGACTATGGTAAAACGTCCTCCTGTTGTATGTGTTATGGGACACGTTGACCATGGAAAGACTTCTCTGCTGGATGCGATCCGTGATACCAGTGTGACAGACCGCGAGGCAGGTGGAATCACACAGCACATCGGTGCTTCTGTAGTAGAGATCAACGGAGAAAAGATCACATTCCTGGATACACCGGGACATGAGGCGTTTACTGCAATGCGTATGAGAGGAGCAAATTCTACAGATATTGCGATTCTTGTAGTTGCAGCAGATGACGGTGTGATGCCGCAGACGATCGAGGCGATCAACCATGCCAAAGCAGCGGGAATTGAAATTATCGTAGCGATCAATAAGATCGATAAGCCAAGTGCAAATATTGAGCGTGTAAAACAGGAACTGACAGAGTATGAACTGATTCCGGAAGACTGGGGCGGAAGCACGATTTTCGTACCGGTATCCGCGCATACAAAAGAAGGAATTCAGGAGCTTCTCGAGATGGTTCTTCTGACAGCAGAAGTGATGGAGCTCAAAGCAAATCCGAACCGTGTGGCAAGAGGACTTGTCATCGAGGCAGAGCTGGATAAAGGAAAAGGTTCTGTTGCGACAGTGCTCGTACAGAAAGGTACCCTTCGTGTGGGAGATGCCATTGCAGCAGGATCCGCACACGGAAAAGTAAGAGCCATGATGGATGACAGGGGAAGACGTGTAAAAGAAGCAGGTCCGTCCCAGCCGGTAGAAATCCTCGGATTGAATGAGGTTCCGCAGGCAGGAGAAGTCTTTGTGGGATGCGAGTCAGAAAAAGAAGCAAGAAACTTTGCAGAGACATTTATTTCACAGCACAGAGTGAAGATGCTTGAAGAGACAAAATCCAAGATGTCTCTGGATGATCTGTTCAATCAGATTCAGGAAGGAAACTTAAAAGAACTCAACATCGTAGTGAAAGCAGATGTACAGGGTTCTGTGGAAGCAATCAAACAGAGTCTGATCAAATTGTCAAATGAAGAAGTTGTGATCAAGATCATTCACGGCGGAGTTGGTGCGATCAATGAATCCGACGTGATTCTGGCATCTGCTTCCAATGCGATCATCATCGGATTTAACGTGCGTCCGGATGCGACAGCGAAGGAGATTGCAGACCGTGAAGGCGTTGACTTAAGACTTTACAGAGTCATCTACAATGCGATTGAAGATGTGGAAGCGGCAATGAAAGGTATGCTGGATCCGGTATTTGAAGAGAAGGTACTGGGACACGCAGAAGTACGTCAGACATTTAAGGCATCCGGAGTGGGAACGATTGCAGGTTCTTATGTACAGGACGGTACTTTTGAACGAAATTGTTCTGTTCGTCTGACACGTGACGGCATTGTGATCTTTGACGGACCTCTGGCATCTCTGAAACGATTCAAGGATGATGTGAAAGAAGTCAGAGCCGGATACGAGTGCGGTTTCGTATTTGAAAACTATAATGATATCAAAGAAGGCGATCTTGTAGAAGCATACAAGATGGTAGAAATAGAAAGAAAATAAGGAGCAGTTATGAGGAAAAACAGTATTAAAAACACAAGAATCAATACTGAAGTCCAAAGAGAACTGAGCAACATCCTACGCGGAGGCATCAAGGACCCGAGAGTGGCGCCGATGACTTCCGTGGTAGCGGTGGAAGTAGCACCTGATCTGAAGACATGTAAGGCATACATCAGCGTGCTGGGAGATAAGAAAGCCCAGGAAGATACGATCAAAGGACTTCAGAGTGCAGAAGGATATATCCGGCGTGAACTGGCAAGAACGATCAACATGCGCAATACACCGGAGATCCGGTTTATCATGGATCAGTCCATTGAGTACGGTGTCAATATGACGAAAAAAATTAATGATTTGACCAAAGATTTGAAAAGTGAGGATGAATAAATAAGCATGAAAATTGTATTATCTGATATTTTGAAGGGAAAGAAGCGGATCGCGCTCTCCGGTCATGTTCGGCCGGACGGAGACTGTGTAGGATCGTCGATGGGATTGTACCTGTATCTTACAGAGCAGTTTCCGGAAATAGAAGTTGATCTGTATCTGGAAAAGATACCGGCATCCTTTTCCATAATCTCGCGTACAGAGGAAATCAGACATACACTTTCAGAAGAGACGGCATATGATCTGTTTATCTGTCTGGACTGTGGGGACGAACAGCGGCTCGGACCGTTTGCACCGTTACTTCGACAGGCTGCACATACGGTTTGTATCGATCATCATGTGAGCAATGATGCATTTGCAGAGTTAAATTACATTCGCCCGGAGGCAAGTTCTACATCAGAGCTGGTTTATACACTTCTGGAAGATGAGAAGATCAGTAAGGCATGTGCGGAAGCACTGTATATGGGAATCGCACATGATACGGGAGTATTTCAGTACTCCTGTACCTCTCCGGAGACGATGGAGGCAGCCGCACAGTTGCTTAGAAAAGGAATTGACGGCAGTGAGATTATCGAAAAAACTTATTTTGAGAAGACCTATATCCAGAATCAGATCTTAGGGAGAGCGCTTTTAGAAAGCATGCTGGTTTTAGAAAAACAGGTGGTCGTTTCTGTTGTATCCAGAAAAGAGATGGAATTTTTCGAGGCAGTTCCAAGCGATCTGGAGGGAATCGTGGCTCAGCTTCGGCAGACAAAAGGTGTGGAAGTGGCGATTTTTCTGCATGAGACGGACACCCGGGAGTATAAGGTCAGTCTGCGTTCCAAGGGCAAAGTCAATGTAAGCAGTATTGCTCAGTATTTTGGTGGAGGCGGTCATGTGCGTGCAGCAGGGGTTACAATGAAAGGTTCTGCGCACGATGTGATCAACAATCTGCTTAGACAGATTACATTGCAGCTAAAAGAGGCATAGAAGAGAAAGACAGGAATTGTTATGGTAAATGGAATTCTGAACGTATACAAAGAAAAAGGATACACATCCCATGATGTAGTGGCAAAGCTGCGTGGAATTGTGGGGCAGAAGAAGATCGGACATACAGGCACGCTGGACCCGGATGCGGAAGGCGTGCTTCCTGTTTGTCTGGGAAGAGCAACAAAGGTATGTGATATGCTCACGGAAAAGGATAAAACATACGAGGCGGTCCTGTTGCTTGGAAAAGAGACCGATACCCAGGATATTTCAGGAACTGTGCTGAGAGTGGGAGAGACAGAAGGACTCACGCAGGAGCAGGTAAAAGACTGTGTGATGAGTTTTGTGGGGGAATATGATCAGATACCGCCCATGTATTCTGCACTGAAAGTAAACGGCAAAAAGCTGTATGAGCTGGCACGGGAAGGGAAGACGATCGAGCGCAAAAGCCGCAAAGTTGAAATCAAAGAGATCCGGATCCTGGAAATGGCACTGCCGCGTGTGAGGATGGAGGTTTCCTGTTCCAAGGGAACCTATATCCGGACATTGTGTCACGATATCGGTGAAAAGCTGGGTTGCTTTGGATGTATGGAGTCGCTTCTTCGTACAAAGGTGAGCCGTTTTGAGATTGAGAGCAGTCTGAAGCTTTCAGAAATACAGAAAAAAAGAGAGGAAGGAAAGCTTTCAGAGATTATAACCCCTCTGGATGCAGTGTTTTTCCAATATCCTGCCGTGACGGTAAAAAAAGAGGGGCAGGCGCTTGCGTATAACGGAAATGAGATTCCAATCCGCTTTGTAACAGATATGGAAGAAAGAAAAGATCAGGAATGGATACGTGTATACGATCTGGAAAATCATTTTATCGGTATCTTCTGTTTCGATAAAAACAGGAAAAAACTTACTGTGGAAAAGATGTTTCTGGATCAGGAAGAAATAAGAGGATGATTATGCAGTACGTAACAGACTTAAGCAAATATCAGACAGAAAACAGGACAGCTGTCACACTCGGAAAGTTTGACGGTCTTCACCGAGGACATCAGGAACTGATCAGCCGGATTCAAAGATTTGCGGATCAGGAAAAAGCGGAAAGTGTTGTTTTTGCATTTGATATGGGGAAAGAAGCATTGATGACAGGCGAGGAAAAGAAAGCATATCTGGAAGGATGTGTGGATACGCTGATTATCTGTCCGTTTACTGAGGCAATCCGTGAGATGGAAGCAGAGGAATTTATTGAAAAGATCCTGATTGAACAACTGCATGCCGCATACATTGCAGTGGGAACAGATTTTCATTTTGGTCATCAGAAGCGAGGAGATATCTGTATGCTGAAACAGTATGCAAAGCGCTATGGATATGAGCTGGAGATTGTAGAAAAGGCAGTGTATCGAAAAAGGGAAATCAGCAGTACCTATATCAGAGAGGCGCTGAAAGCCGGCAATGTGGAACTTGCAGAAAAGCTTTTGGGATACCGATACCGTACAGAGGGCGTTGTAGAGCATGGACAAAAGCTCGGGAGAACGCTGGGATTTCCCACTTTGAATGTCGCATGGAAGCCCGAAAAAGCAGCCCCCCGGTTTGGCGTATATGCATGCAGAGTAAAAATGGATGGAACCTGGTATTGCGGAATCGGCAATCTGGGAATCAAACCGACGGTAACGGATGCAAAACGGATTTTGACAGAGGTGTATGTATTTGATTATAAGGGAGATGCATACGGAAAATATGTGGAGATTGAATTCTGTGCGTTTGAGAGACCGGAGAGCAGATTTGCATCTCTGGAGGAGTTAAAAACACAGGTGGATCGAGATATTTTATTTGGTATGGAGTATTTTCGGACGCAGCAGTGAGGTGGTTTATGAAGAAAGGGAAGAAAAAACCAAGCTTTCGTACAAAGCTGATCTTTCTGACTTTGTCGGCCTGTATTATTTCGACATTGATTCTTGGAATCGCACAGATGGTGTTGTCCGTTTTTCATTTTTCGAGACAGGCTCGTTCTGACCTGGAATTTTATCTCGAGAATACAAGCGGGCAGTTTGATACAAGAATCAAAAATATGGAAAATATGGTGATTTCTCTGCGGCATAATAATGTGCTGAAACATTTTATCGCGGGAGAAGCGTACAATGAGCAAGAAGCAAGGGAGCAGTTTGCAAACAGTACCGATTTGTTTTCGGAAATGAATATGGTTGATTCCGCCTCTCCGTTTATCGACTGCATCTATCTGTTTAATGAAAACGGAGAATGGGTGAGCAGTCGTTTCTACCCGGAGACAGTGGAAAATATGGAGCTTCAGAATCAAATTTATAAAGAAATCAATTCCAGTTTTTTGAAAAGCAGCAATGAATACTGGTATATGACACATGATGAACGCGCGTATGTATGTATGCGTGTATACAATGAGGAGATGGAGGAGTCCGGCTGCTGCATTATTTCCCTTGGAAAAAGTGCGGTGGATACGTTGTTTTCCAAAACAAAAGAATATCCGGAAAGCAGCTGGCTGATCACAGGAGAAAAAGGACAGATTCTGTTTGCAAATGAAAAGGGAAAAGAACAGGCAAAACAGATGCTGGAAATTCAGGATTTGGGAAGCAGTGAGGAAAAGATTGGAAATCAGATGACTCTCTTTTATGGAGGGAAAACCGGGTTTGGGATTGAACTGAGGATGGCACTTCCCAAGAATCTGATCTATGCCTCGATCCGTTCCACCGTACAGCCTTTTGCAGTGATTTTTCTAATCGTGATCGGAATCACGGCGATTGTCGTATTTGCGGTATCCATGAGAATGACACGTCCGCTGAAGTTTATCGGAGAAGATATCCGGAAATTTGGAAACGGCAGACTGGATGCGCAGATGCGGGAATTTGATACAAGAGAGTTTGATGAGATCAGCACACGGTTTAATGAGATGACCGGGCAGATCAAAAATCTGATCACGGAAGTCTATGAAAAACAGCTTCTTGCTACACAGGCTCAGGTAAAATATTTGCAGTCTCAGATCAATCCGCATTTCATGTTTAACATTTTATCCATGCTCAGTATGAAAGCAGGATTGCAGGGAAACAAAGAACTGCAAAAGCTTTTGAGCGCATTTTCCAGACTGATTCAGGGAAAGATTTTCCGGAACGGAGAGATTGAAATCCCGTTATTTCAGGAGATGGAGTTGATCGAGTTTTATCTGCTTTTACAGGGAGAGCGGTTTGCAGGAAAGATTACATATGATATACTTTGCAGTGAAGAAGTGAAAAATGCCAGAATTCCGCGGCTGAGTGTGGAACCATTGGTGGAAAACGCTGTTTCACACGGTCTCGAACCGAAACCGGGAAGCGGTCATATCAGGGTGGAAGCAAAAGAAGAAAATGGGAAGCTGTGGATTCAGATCAAAGATGACGGAGTCGGATTTGATGTGGAAGAGCAGAAGAACAAAGGGCAGGCAGTGGAAGATGAGAAGCATACGCACATCGGTCTTACCAATACACAGCAGATGCTTCATACGGTATATGGTGAAGAAGCATCGATGAAGATTGAGAGTACACCGGGTGCGGGTACTTGTGTAACGATGTGTCTGCCGTTGGAAAAAGGGGGAAGAAAGTCATGTGGAGAGTGATGATTGCAGATGATGAACCATATATCCGGGAAGGGTTGGAAAAGCTGATTCCCTGGGAGGAGCTTGGATGCGAGCTGATCTATGTTGCGGAGAATGGTCAGGATCTGTTGGAACAGATCTGCAGCTGTCCGCCGGATATTGCGATCATTGATATAAAAATGCCGCTGATGGACGGCATGGAAGTTGCGGAATACATTTATAAAAATCATATCCGGACGTCTGTGATCTTTCTGACTGCGTATGCGGATTTTCAGTATGCACGAAAGGCAATTCAGTACCAGGTGAGTGATTATATTGTAAAAACAGCAGCTCTGGAAGAAATTCCGGCAGCCATTGCAAATATCAAACAGCGGCTGGAGAGTGAAAATATGACCTGGTATCGGATGCTCTTGGTAACACCGGTGCGTCAGGGTGAAAAGGTGAGAAAATTCTTTCTGCATGCCTTCCATTCGTTTGAATACCGCGCTCTTTCACTCGGAAATGAGGAAGAAGGACTGGTGCTTACAGTCAATGACAGTGAACGGACGGAGGAAATCTTCAGTTGTTGTGAGAAAATGAAAGCCTTTTGTAAAAACTTTCTGGGAGAGACGCCGCAGATTTTGTGCAGCCGGGCCTATCAGCAGGGAGATGATTCTTCCTTGCTCTATGAACAGACAAAGGCCTACGCCAAGGGAAGAAGTGCAGAGCAGATTTTGATCGTGCCGCAGAATGCAGAAGAGGGAGATGGGACAGATACATTGTTAAAGCGTGTTCAGACCTATATCCGGAATCATTACACAGAGCGCCTGACACTGGCGGATATTGCAGAGGCGGTACATGTCAGCTCCAGTTATCTGAGTCGGTTTTACAAATTGAAGGCAGGAGAGAACCTGTTTGATACGATCAATTCTCTTCGTGTGGAAAAAGCCAAAGAACTGCTTTTAAGAGGAGACAAGAAAATCTATGAGATCGCAGCATTGACCGGTTTTGAGGATACGGCATATTTTTCAAAGGTGTTTAAGAAATATGCAGGATGTCCGCCAAAGGAATACGAGCAGTCCGGAGGAAGAAATCTATGAGAAAAGGAACGTGGGTTTTACTGCTTCTTATGACGGCCTGTCTGCTCGGAGGCTGCAGTAAGGAGAGCGCGGAGCAGACAGAGATTACGCTGATACATGGTTGGGGCTCCATGGAATCGGAGCATGTCAGAATGCGGCAGATTTATAAGGATTTTGAAAAAGAGCACCCGGAGATCAAGCTGAATCTGATGTCCATGACTTCATCGGATGAGGTGATCAAAAAGACAAAAAATATGCTTTCTGTTGGAGAGGTTCCGGATCTGATTTTTACAGGAGGCTACGGAAAAGATTCGGTGTACCGCTTTATGGAAGAAAAAAACAAAGCGGCAGACCTTATGCCTTATCTGGAGAAAGATCAGGAATTTGCAGACTCTGTAGCGCCGGAGATCATTTCCTACTGGCAGAAGGACGGGAAGCTGTATACCCTGTCAGATGTACTGTTGCTTGGAGGGGGATACTGGTATAACGCGGATATTTTTGAAAAAGCGGGGATTGAATCGGCACCGGAGACCTGGGATGAGTTTCTGGAGGCTTGTGAGAAGATACAGAGCTGGTCACAGAATGAAGGAAAATCGGTGATCCCGGTACAGATTACGAAAGAAAACAGTGCTTATCTGGCAGATGCCCTGCTTTTGGACACTTCCAAAGAAGCACAGGACGCAGTGGAAAATCATTCGATGATGCTAAGTGCAAAAGAACTTTTTCCGGTTTTAGAGACAATGAAGCAGATTAGACAATATGGGGACAGTACAGACAAAAATTATGGATACAGGGACGAAGGAAGTATGTTCAACAGTGGAAATACAGCCATGTATATCAATGGAGTGTGGGCAAGTAAGCTGATCGATGAAAAAAGCGATGCCTGCTATGCACCGTTTCCGGGAAAGAATGGCAGCACGATCGCCAGTTCTTCCGTATGTCTGGGATATATTGTAGGCAATACCGGGAATCAAGAGACAATGGATGCCAGTGTTGAATTTTTAAAGTATATGCTCAGCGAAAAGGTACAGAAGCGGATTCTTCTGGAAACCGGACAAATGCCGTCCAGCCCAAAGATACATCTGGAAGAATATAAGGAGCAGATTCCGAGGATGTGCAATGCTGTGGAAGCAATTCGTGGAGCAGACCGTATCATTGAGGTGCCGGACAATCTCTGGACGGCAGATCAGCTGGAAAACTTTCGGAATCAGATTATGGAAGTTCTTAACGGGACTTTGGATGAAGAGCAGTTTTGTACAAATTTATATCAATAGTTGCAGCGTCATATCATGAAAATGGTATGGCGCTTTTCATAAATATGACAAAACAGAGGTAAATAAATTACAAGAAAACGGCAGAATCATAAATATATTACAAAAAATAGAAAATTGACACGGAAAAACCAGAAATAATGCAAGAAAGTGTCAATTCTATCCATAGAGTCAGGCTGATGATCATGATATTCTAAATTCAACAGGAAATCGAAGGAGGATTTAGTAATGAAAAAGAAAAGAATCATCAGCCTGATTTTGGCTACAACTATGGCGGCAACAGTAGTCGTTTCCGGATGTGGGAAATCCGGTGACTCTGAGAAAACAGATGACGGCAAAAAGAAAACAGAAGCATCTGATGACAAGGTATTGGAGTTTTATCATGGATATTATCAGGATGCAAGCGAATGGGCACCTGCACAGGTTATGCGCGATATCTATGACGAGTTTGCAAAAGAGCATGCAGATGGAGAAGTGGAATTTAAAGCAATTCCGACAGAGGATATCGACAGTGTGGTAGAAAATAAAGTGGCAGGCGGAAGCTATCCGGATATGGTGGATCTGGCAGGACGGTCTGTATCACTGGCAGCGATCAGTCAGGATTTGCTCCTTGACATGAAACCATACATAGATGAAGAAGGGATCAAAGACAACGTTGGAATCAACTATACACAGAACGACGTGGATGGAAAGATTTATACGGTTCACGATCAGCTTCTGACACTGGGATACTGGTACAATGACAAGGTGTTAAAAGACGCAGGAGCAACAACACCGGATACATGGAAGAACTGGAGCGATTTTGAAGGAGCAATGGAAAAAGTACGTTCCGCAGGCGGAGATGTGTATGCATATGGTGCCGGTCAGGGATCTACAAGATGCTTTAACGCAATCCTCGGTATGTCCGAAAATGGAAGAAAAATCGTAGGAGAGCCTCTGACAGAAGAAGCAATCGAATCCAAAGAGTTTGAAGAAGCATTCAAACAGGTGGCAAATATGGATCAGAAAAACGGATCTTCCAATGCCAGCAGCAATGCCGATGACGGTGCAAACGACTGGGCAGCAGACTTCAACAAAGGACAGTCTGCAGTGTTCTTCAACGGAGTATGGGCAGCAGGCGGATTTGAAGATACTACAAACTTTAAACCGGCAATCTTCCCGGGAAGCGTTTCCTTATCTTCTGCAAGCGGCGGAATCACAGCAGCAAATGATATGAGTGATGCAGAAAAAGAACTGGCACTGGAATTTGTAAAATATATGACAAGTGATGAAGTACAGACAAAGATCTTCAAAGAAGTAGGTGCAAACCCATGTACAACAACACTGGATCTGAATGCACTGGCAGAAGGATCTGACGAGAAAACAAAACTTCTTGCAGAGGCATGTTCTCAGGCAAATGATGCAGAATATGTGATTGCAACAATCGATTCTACATGGGGAACAGATATTGCAAATGCGATCGGTAACAAACTGATCGAATCTACCGTTTCCGGAACTGATGTAAATGCAAAATTTGAAGAATTAAAGAGTGAACTGATCGGTCTGATCGGTTAATTGTAAATCATGGAAGCTGCTCTTTGCAGGAGGTATTTAAGGAGCAGCTTCCTTCTCTATGAAATTTTCCAGAGTAGGAGGTAGCAAAATGGAAATAACCGGAAAAAAACAAAAGTTGAGAAAGAATGCGTTTATTCTCTTCTTTCTTTTACCGACTCTGGTCTGCTTTTGTGTGTTTTATTTATATCCGATCGCAACGGTGGTCATCAGTTCCTTTGCAAAATGGGACTACACGAATTTGAATGATATGCAGATGTATTCCTTTGGACATCTGTTTGACAACTATAAATATATTTTTGAGAAATATCCGTATTTCTGGGAAGGACTTAGAAATTCCTGTATCTGGGCATTGTGCGGACTTGTAATCCAGGTTCCGATCGCGACAGGAGTGGCACTGGTAATCTCCAAGAAATGCAGAGGATGGAAGCTGGCAAGAAATATTTACGTGATACCGAATATTATTTCTTCGGCAGCAATGGGATTGATCTTCTTACAGCTGTACAATCCGAAGTATGGTATTATCAATGAAATTATCCGTGTTTTTGTGCCGAATTTCCAGGACAACGTACTGTTTATACCAAAGGTAAATATGATCGCTTTGACCTGCGCATACATCTTCTTTGCAGGAACAAACATGATCATGGTTCTGGGACAGATTTCTGCAATACCGGAAGAGGTTCGTGAGGCGGCACTTTTGGATGGAGCCAAAGGATGGACACTGGATCGTTGTATCGTTCTTCCATTGATTAAAGATACAATAAAGACAATCAGTATTCTCTCCGTATCCGCAGGATTCCTGTTGTATAATGAAGTTTATTTCCTGACGAACGGAGCAGCAGGAACAAAGAGTATCAGCTTCCTGATCCGTGAACTGGCAGTTGTCAGTCCAAGAGCACAGTACGCACGTGCAAATGCGATCGGTGCGATTCAGATTCTGGGAGGTCTGGTATTGATCCTGATCATTAACATGCTGTTTCGTGAGAGAAAACAGAAAGGAGGCAGAAGATGATGAGCAGACAGAGAAAAGGCAAAGAAAATGAAGCGGTCCATGGAGTGGGGACTTTTGGAAAGATCGTTTCGTATGTTGTGATGATTCTGGTATGTTTCATCTCCCTGTTTCCGGTTATTTGGGTGGCAATTTCCTCGTTGAAGGCAGATCCTCTGGCAGAGCCGGGATTTACTCTGCCAAGTGCACTTTGTTTTGATGGATATATCGGAGTATTCCGGGACATGCATATTATGAGATACTTCTTTAACAGTTTTAAAGTGGCAGGTATTTCTGTCGTATTAAGTATCATCATGATTTCCATGTCAGCGTATGTTGTGGCAAGAATGAACTTTAAATTTAAATCGGTGGTCAGCGTCATGTTGATGTCTACATTGTTTATTCCACCGACAGCGATGACATTCCCGGTTTATAATCTGATCAACAGTATGGGAATCAACGATACGCATGCAGGATTGATTTTAATCTATACATGCAGCGGTATCGCAGTCAGCTTTATGGTCATCAAAAACTATTTCCTGACGATACCGGTAGAGCTGGAAGAAGCAGCGCGTATTGACGGCTGCGGTTATACACAGACATTTTTCAAGATCATGCTGCCGATCGCACGTCCGGGAATCCTGACAGCAGCAATGCTGGCGTTTATGAATTACTGGAATGAATACTACTGGGCATCTATGGTACTGACAACAAAAGAACTGAAGACTGTTCCGGCGATTCTGGCACAGTTCCAGAATGCATTTTCTACGAACTACAACGGAATGTTTTCCGCAATCGTTGTAATTCTGCTTCCGCCGGTGATTTTGTTCTGCTGTTTCAGCAAGTACTTTATTGAAGCACTGTCTGGTGGGGCAGTAAAAGGCTAAAAGGAGAGAAAAAACATGAAACAAGTAACAGCCATTCTTTTGGGAGCCGGACAGAGAGGGGCAGAGGCTTATGCCTCTTATGCCCTGGATTATCCCAATGAATTGAAATTTGTAGCAGTAGCGGAACCAAGAGCGGATCGACGGGAAGAGTTTGCAAAGCTTCATGATATTGCACCTCAAAACGCTGTGGAATCGGACATGGAGCTTTTGAACCGTCCGAAAATGGCGGACTGTGTTCTGATCTGTACACAGGATCAGATGCATTATGAGGCATTGAAGCTGGCTGTGGAAAAAGGCTATCACATTTTATGTGAAAAACCGATCTCACCTGTAAAATCTGAACTGATCGAGATCGGGGAGATCGCAAAGAATTATGACAAGGTGATCAGTATTTGCCACGTGCTGCGTTATTCTCCATTTTTCAGAGAGCTGAAACGGCTTCTGGATGAAGGGGCGATCGGTCAGCTTGTTGATATCCAGCATATTGAGAGTGTGGGATACTGGCATATGGCACACAGCTTTGTGCGTGGCAATTGGAGAAACAAATCCTTAAGCAGTCCGATGATCCTGCAGAAGTGCTGTCATGATATGGACATCTTGTTATGGCTCGTAGGTGCGTCCTGTACAAGACTTACAAGCTTCGGAAATCTGATGCATTTTAAAGAAGAAAATGCACCAGAAGATGCTCCGGCCTACTGTCTGGACGGATGTGTACACCGGGATGAATGTCCGTATTTTGCACCTCGATTCTATCTGGAGGATTTAGAGGAAAAAGGCGGAACATTTGCAAAAGTGGTAAGTCTTCAGACGGATAAAAAATCTCTGCTGGATGCATTGAAAGACGGACCATATGGAAGGTGTGTTTACCACTGTGACAACGATGTGGTAGATCATCAGGTAGTAAATCTGGAGTTTGACAATGGTGTGACAGCAAGTATGACAATGTGTGCGTTTACCAATAAATGCGAGCGGATCATCAATCTGATGGGAACAAAAGGACAGATTCGCGGAAACATGGAAGAAAATGAAATCATCGTGGAAGATTTTGCGTCTGGAAATACAACAAAGATCAAGGTAAAAGTACCAAAAGGCGGACACAGCGGAAGCGATGTCTCCATGATGAAAGACTTTGTGGAACTGGTGGCAGGAGGCGGAACTACAAAAAGCGTAAGCGCCGCATCAGAATCCATAGAGAGTCATTTGATGGCACTGGCGGCAGAAGACAGCCGGGAACACAACGGTGTTGTTTATGAAATGAAAGGATATGGAAAATAGTAATGAATCAGGAAATATGGAATCGGACCGAATGGTTCCGGAAAGAAAGATTCGGAATGTTTATCCACTGGGGACTGTATGCCATTCCGGCGCTGGGCGAGTGGGTAATGTCCGAAAAACGAATGACAGTAGAAGAATATGAGAAATATTTCGAGCAGTTTGATCCAACGGATTACAATCCGAGAGAATGGGCAAGACTGGCAAAAAAAGCAGGTATGAAATATGCGGTGCTGACTGCAAAGCATCACGATGGATTCTGTTTGTTTGATTCTGCACTGACAGATTATAAAGCGACAAATACAAAGGCCGGACGGGATCTGGTTCGGGAATTTCTGGATGCATTCCGTGCGGAAGGATTAAAAGTAGGGCTTTACTTTACACTGATTGACTGGCATCATCCGGACTATCCGAAATACAATGATATGCACCATCCAATGCGCGGAAATGAGGCGTATAAAGATGAAAATATCAATTTTGACCGGTATCTGGAATATATGCATGGCCAGGTGGAAGAACTGGTGACCAATTACGGAAAGCTGGATATTCTCTGGTTTGATTTCTCTTATGACAACATGTGTGAAGATACATGGAAAGCAGAAGAGTTGATCCGTATGGTCAGAAAACATCAGCCGGATGTTATTATTGACAATCGTCTGGAAGGTTCCGGAGAGAAGAACGGAAGTATCGTAACAGATCATCCGAATATTTACAGCGGAGATTTCGCAAGTCCGGAAATGATCATTCCGCCGGGAGGAATGAAAGATCTGAACGGAAAACCGATCCCGTGGGAGCTTTGTGCAACGATGAACAACCACTGGGGATACTGTTATTATGATCATACTTACAAAACATCACAGACCATTATCCGCAAACTGGTTGAATGTGTCAGCAAAGGCGGAAACTTTATCCTGAACGTAGGACCGGATGCAAAAGGAAGAATTCCGAAAGAAAGCCAGGAAATTCTGACGCAGGTAGGAGAATGGATGGAGCAAAACGGAGAAAGTCTTTATGAATGTGGAATTTCCGAGTATGACAAGCCGGAATGGGGACGTTATACACAAAAAGGAAACACGGTATATGCCCATATTTATGAAACGCCTCTGGGAGCACTCCCATTGTATGGAATCAGCCCGCAGGAGGTAGGAACAATCACCTTCCTTTCCAGCGGAGCGCAGGTGCAGAGGGGTGAGGCATGGAATACAGCTATGTATTCAGATACACCGTTTGTGGCGCTGGGTGAAAATCCGGTATTCAGTTATCCGCTGCCGGATGAAATAGATACTGTTTTGAAAATCGAGTTGAAAAAATAGGACTTTACATCCGAAAATCCCTGTGGTATACTACCTTAGGATTCAGCCGGTGTTCGGTAATCGGACAACTCCGACCGTTACTTAATACCAGGCGGTTTATTATTAAGTTTAAAGGAGGATCATACGATGATCGCAAAAGAAAAGAAACAGGCTATTATTGCAGAATTTGGAAGAAGTGAAGGAGATACAGGATCTCCGGAAGTACAGGTAGCGATCCTGACAGCAAGAATCAACGAGCTGACAGATCACTTCAAAGCAAATCCAAAAGACCACCACTCAAGAAGAGGACTTCTGAAAATGGTAGGACAGAGACGTGGACTGCTTGCATACCTGAAAAAAGTAGATATCGAAAGATACCGTGCTTTGATCGAAAAACTTGGATTAAGAAAATAATTCATGGAAGAGGGACTTCTGCTTGTGTCGGTTTATCCGGCAGGCAGAGGTCTTTTTATTTCTTGCGATTCATACATATCTATGGTATAATAATCTAGATTGCGGACAAGTATGTATACCCGAGACCACTGAAAAGTATATCGAAAGCTTCCGGTGTTTTTTTCAGTAGTTTCGGAGACACTTGTTCCGGGAAATGTTTCAAACAAAAAGGAGAATATTATGTATAAGAAATTTGAGATGGAACTTGCCGGCAGAACTCTGCGCGTGGATGTTGACAGAGTGGCAAAGCAGGCAAATGGTGCGGTTTTGATGCACTACGGAGATACTACAGTTCTCTGTACTGCGACAGCATCTGAGAAGCCGAGAGACGGGATTGACTTTTTCCCGCTGAGTGTAGAGTACAATGAAAGACTGTATGCAGTCGGAAAGATTCCGGGAGGATTCAACAAAAGAGAAGGAAAGGCTTCTGAGAATGCGATTTTAACATGTCGTGTCATTGACAGACCGATGCGTCCTCTGTTCCCGAAGGATTACAGAAATGACGTGACATTGGAGAATCTGGTTATGTCTGTTGATCAGGACTGCAGTCCGGAACTGACAGCAATGCTTGGTGCGGCGATTGCCACAAGTATTTCAGATATTCCGTTTGACGGACCGATCTCTACGACTCAGGTTGGTCTGGTTGACGGAGAATTTGTATTCAACCCGACAGCAGCACAGAAAGAAGTATCGGATCTGGCGCTGACAGTTGCATCTACAAAAGAGAAAGTGATCATGATCGAAGCCGGAGCCAATGAAGTGCCGGAAGCGCAGATGATCGAGGCTATTTTTGCGGCGCATGAACTGAACCAGAAAGTCATCGCATTTATTGAGACGATCGTGGCAGAGTGCGGAAAAGCAAAACATGAATATACAAGCTGCGCGGTTCCGGAAGAACTGTTTGAGGCGATTAAAGAGATCGTTCCACCGTCAGAGATGGAAGAAGCAGTCTTTACAGACGACAAACAGACAAGAGAAGAAAATATTCGTGTCATTACAGAGAAACTGGAAGAGGCATTTGCAGAGAACGAAGAATGGCTGGCAGTGTTAGGCGAAGCAGTTTATCAGTATCAGAAGAAGACTGTCAGAAAGATGATCTTAAAAGATCACAAACGTCCGGACGGACGTGCGATCGATCAGATCCGTCCGCTGGCAGCAGAGACAGACCTGATTCCGAGAGTTCACGGATCTGCGATGTTTACAAGAGGACAGACTCAGATCTGTACAGTGACAACTCTGGCGCCTCTTTCAGAAGCACAGAGAATCGACGGACTGGACGAGGCAGAGACTTCGAAAAGATATATGCACCACTACAATTTCCCGTCATACTCTGTTGGAGAGACCAAACCATCCAGAGGACCTGGACGTCGTGAGATTGGTCACGGTGCATTGGCAGAGAGAGCACTCCTTCCGGTACTTCCAAGCGAGGCAGAGTTCCCGTATGCGATTCGTACCGTATCTGAGACATTTGAATCCAATGGATCTACTTCTCAGGCCAGTGTCTGTGCATCCAGTATGTCCCTGATGACAGCTGGTGTGCCGATCAAGGCAGCAGTTGCCGGAATTTCCGCAGGTCTGGTAACAGGAGAGACAGACGATGATTATCTGGTTCTTACAGATATCCAGGGACTGGAAGATTTCTTCGGAGATATGGACTTTAAAGTGGCTGGTACACACAAAGGTATCACAGCGATCCAGATGGACATCAAGATTCATGGACTGACAAGACCGATTATCGAAGAAGCGATCGCAGCCACAAAGAAAGCAAGAACTTACATTCTGGATGAGGTAATGAACAAAGCCATTGCAGAACCTAGAAAAGAAGTAGGAACTTATGCACCGAAGATCATTCAGATGCAGATTGATCCACAGAAGATCGGCGATGTTGTCGGACAGAGAGGAAAGACGATCAATGCGATTATCGAGCAGACTGGCGTGAAGATCGATATCACAGACGATGGAGCAGTTTCTATCTGTGGTACAGAAAAAGAAGCGATGGAAAAAGCAGCGAAGCTGATCGCAACGATCGTAACAGACTTTGAAGCAGGACAGCTTTTTGAAGGAAAAGTAATCAGCATCAAAGAATTCGGAGCATTCCTTGAGTTTGCACCTGGAAAAGAAGGAATGGTTCATATTTCCAAGATCTCCAAAGAGAGAGTCAACAAGGTAGAAGATGTTCTGAACATTGGAGATGTTGTGAAGGTTGTATGCCTTGGAAAAGATAAAATGGGAAGATTCAGCTTCAGCATGAAAGATGTTGCAGAAGACTAATTAGAACTGAAGAGAAAATAGAAAATCAGGATTACCACTTAAATGGATAATCCTGATTTTCTATTTTGCATTTACGACAATGCTCTGGTCTCCCTGCATTATTTTATTAAGTATTCGTTTCATTTCTTCGCCGTTATCTCCTGACAAATCAATGCTTGAAAAAGGCAGAGTCAGTCTTTTATTGTTGTAATAAGTAATCCATATTGTATTATTTCTGGTTCCTGGAAATACATAGCGCAAATCCTTTATATACTTTTTGGCATAGAGGTTTCCGTTTATAACGAACCAATTTTTACTGACAAACATTCGTGTTGAACTTTGCACAATGATAGGGCGTTTTGATATATTTCCATATTTTATATGCGGTCAACAAAGTAAAACAAAGAAAGAATAATTCGATCCATAGAACTTCTTGATGTTTTTCAATCCACACTATTCTAAATCCCCGTACAGACTGATAAGCACAAAATCCCCATATAAAGGCTAGCAATAACTTTTTAAGTGGGTAAAGACGAAACCATTCAATCATTTTTAGCGGTCCATTTGATGGATGGTAATCTTTATTTATGAGTTTATTCGTAAGGCATTTCTGTACAATGGATGGTAAATTGACCCACAGGATAATTGCTAAAAATAGAAGCCAAATAACCATTCTGCTCCCCTTCCTTTCTCTGATCTGTCGTTTTCTTGATACCTTTATTATATCAGTTCCATGGATCCGCCACAATAAAAATGAAAGGTCTCTGTTCCGGCAGAAGTCGAGTTAAAGGACGGAGAATTTGTGAATTATATCGCATGCGATACAATTGAATATGCAAAAATGCATAATAATAGAGCAGTGAAGAAAACATTAACCATACCAGAGTGGTTGAATGAGGCGGCTACGAGAGCCGGGGTAAATTATTCTCAGGTTCTTCAAGAAGCACTGATGAGAAAATTAAATATAAGCAGATAATCATTGGAGAGCTTGGAAACAGGCTCTCTAATCTTTAAGATTTTTTAAAGATTCTTAAAGATACAGTAAAGACTATTGAGTAAGAAACAGAAAACGACTATACTAAACACTGTCAAATGTTGGAGAGAAGGAGCAGACAAGATGAGACACAGACAGAACAATGTAAGGAAAAAACTGATTCCGGCGTACGGGATCGTGCCGCTTTTACTGGCATTGTTATGGAACTCACTGGCATATAATGGTGCCAGATGGATTGCATCCGGGCGATATCATTACAATATTGAGACTGTGTTGGATGAGAGGATCCCTTTCATACCCTGGACATTGGTAATCTATTTTGGATGTTATCTGTTTTGGGGAATCAATTACATTTTGATTGCGAGACAGGAAAAAGAGAGTGTATATCGCTTTTTTACAGCAGATGCAATATCCCGGATTGTCTGTTTCTGTTTTTTTGTCTTGTTTCCGACGACCAATACCAGACCGGAGATTGTGGCAGACGGATTCTGGAATCAGGCCGTGATCTGGCTTTATTCCATTGATGCCGCGGACAATTTGTTTCCTTCCATTCATTGCCTGGTAAGCTGGTTTTGTTTTCTGGGAATTCGTGGGCGGCAGGAGATTCCGAAATGGTATCAATACCTGTCCTGTGTGATTGCAGTTTGCGTGTTTTTATCCACTTTGATGACAAAACAGCATGTTGTCTGGGATGTGGCAGGTGGTGTTATCCTGGCGCAGATCTGTTTTACGGTTTTCGGGAAAACACAGTGGTATCGGATATATCAAAGATTTTGTGAAAGGATACAAAGCTGTATTTTTCATTTGACAGGAGGAGCACGGCATGAGAGATAAGAAAAAAGCAGTTTTTAATACTTTATTTTTATTACTTGTATTTGGTCTGACTGTATATGGTGTTTTTCGAGGAGAAGACCTTGAGAGTATGATGCACTCCATTCGACAGGCACAGTGGCAATGGCTGGTGCCGGGAGTGGCTCTGGTATTATTCTTTATATGGGCAGAATCAATTATTATCTGGTATATGATGAAATCGTATGGAACCCGGTTGAAGAAACGGTCTTGCTTTCTGTTTTCTTCCGTTGGTTTTTTCTTTAGTTGCATTACACCGTCGGCAAGCGGTGGACAGCCGATGCAGATATACTATATGAAGAAAGAAAAGATACCGATTCCAGTATCGACGGTAGTATTGATGATTGTGACGATTACATATAAGCTGGTTCTGGTTGTGATCGGAATCGGGATTCTCATATTTGGCCAGGGATTTCTGCACAGATATCTGGAAGGCGTTCTGCCGGTCTATTATCTGGGATTGGGATTGAATGTGTTTTGTGTGGTATTTATGACAGTGCTTGTATTTCATCCGGTGCTGACAAAGGAAATCCTGAAAAAAGGCGTCCATTTGCTGGAAAAGCTGCGCCTGATGAAACACAAAGAAGAACGGCTGGAAAAGCTGGATGCATCTATGGATACTTACCGGGGAACGGCAGTATATTTAAAAGAGCATATGGGCGTGATCGTGGTTGTATTCGGAATTACATTTGTTCAGAGAATGGCCTTGTTTGCAGCTACCTGGTTTGTGTATCGGGCGTTTGGACTGTCAGGAACTTCCTTCTTTGATATTCTGTTTCTTCAGGCAGTGATAGCAGTTGCGGTAGATATGCTGCCGCTTCCCGGTGGTATGGGGATCAGTGAAACATTATTTTTGAATATTTTTCGCCCGGTGTTCGGATCTTTGCTGCTTCCGGGTATGGTTTTAAGCCGGGGACTGGGATATTATGCAGAATTACTGATCAGTGCTGCATTTACAGTGGTGGCGCAGCTTACGATAGGAAATGAAAAAGTAAGAGAACAAAAGAAGTGTATAAAGGAGCGTGTTGAGGGATGATAGGATTTTATGATTATACGGTGGTGCTGACTTATATTAGTTTTACTTCATCAATAATCGGCATTTTTTGTGCTGTTACAGGACATCCAAAGTGGGCTGTGTTCTGTCTGGCGCTTTCCGGATTATGCGATATGTTTGATGGAAAGATTGCGCGAACGAAGAAAAACAGAACAGAGGATGAGAAGCAGTTCGGAATTCAGATTGATTCTCTGTGTGATGTGGTCTGTTTTGGAGTGTTTCCGATTGTATTATGCTATGAGTTGGGCATGCGCCGTATTTACAGTATGGCAATTTTAGTTCTGTATGGGCTTGCCGGAGTAATCCGCCTTGGATATTTTAATGTCATGGAGACCAAACGGCAGCAGGAGACCAGCGAAAATCGAAAATACTATCAGGGACTTCCAATCACATCTATGTCAGTCGTACTGCCGCTGCTCTTTGTAGTATCGCTGATACTTCCGGGATATCACTGGTTTCTGTATGCACTGCATATTACAGTGGCAGTGGTCGGTATCTTGTTTGTGGCAGATTTTAAGTTCCGCAAACCAACGAATAAAGAACTGGCAGTTCTTGTCGGAATCGTAGGAGTCGCAGTCCTGTTCATCCTGTTCTATAACGGAGGATGGTGGGAGTTCTGCAGAGCGCGGTTTTTCCGGCATATGTAGTTTTCAAAGGATGAGATCAATAAGGAGGTAAAAAGGATGAAGCTGGCAGACAGAAGAGGAAACATAGAAGAATGCAGTTCAGGACAGGATCGGCTGCTGGAATGGATTTACACGCATGAAACAGGAAGGTTTCTTATGAAGGGACTGATCAATCCACATATCTCTGAAATCGGAGCTGCGTTTTTGGATTCTCGGGCCTCCAGAGTGCTGATTGCGTGGTTTATCCGGAAGAACAAGATTCCGATGTATCAGTATGAGCAAAAAAAGTACCGCTCTTTCAATGAATTTTTTAAACGAAAAGCACTTCCGGGAGCACGAAGAATTATTCGGGAGCCAGAGAGGCTGATCAGTCCTTGTGACGGAAGACTCAGTGTCTATAAAATTGAAGAAAATTCCCGGTTTCAAATCAAACATACGAGCTACAGTACAGAGAGTCTTTTGAAAAATGAAGGGCTTTCAAAACGTTATGCAGGCGGCTATGCATGGGTATTCCGGCTTTGTGTGGAAGATTATCATCGCTACATTTATGTGGATGATGGAGTAAAATCGGAAAACGTGAAAATACCGGGAGTATTGCATACGGTCAATCCGGTGGCGAATGACAGTTTCCCAATCTATAAAGAGAATGCAAGAGAGTTTTCGCTGCTCTGCTCAGAAAATTTTGGGACGGTTTTAATGATGGAAGTAGGGGCAATGATGGTGGGAAAAATTGAAAATCGCCATCAGGCGGCAAGAGTGCGAAGAGGTCAGGAAAAAGGAAATTTTGCATTTGGAGGTTCTACGATCATCCTGCTCACACAAAAAGGAAAGGCAATGCCGGATCCGGATATCTGGGAGAATTCTCTGAATGGGATTGAAACAAAAGTAAGGCTTGGAGAAAGCGTCGGGAGAGGAAAGAAACGATAAAAAAGAGCTGAGATTTATCATCGGAAATTGAATGATAAAATCTCAGCTTTTCTTTTATAAATTCAATGCAGTCTGATATCCTTCTGTTACAGCATCTTTGATATTTCCGGGTTTTTTGCAGTCGCCCAGTACATGACAGGTAATTCCTGCAGAGGTCAGCTGTTCCTCTAAAGTGTTAGACGGACGGTATCCCATTGCAAGAACGAGTGTATCGGCATCTGTAATCTCGTGAGTCTTTCCATCTTTTGTATATTTGATCACGGTATGATTGACTTCTTCCACTTTTGCATCGCAGAGAATCTGGATTCCTTTTTCCATCATTCTCTGGACAAGCAGACTTCTTCCCGGACCACTTTCTGCTTCCATGATCTCATGTGCCATTTCAATCAGAGTAATCTCCCGGTTTCTAGGGAAACGGTCATTCAGAACCGGAGCCAGATAATCTGCGGTTTCACATCCGACAGAGCCTCCGCCGATGACTACAATCTTGCGTCCCGGGAACTTCCTTCCATAGAGGACGTCGTCCGCAGTCATCCAGTCTTTAAATTGTGTCATAAACTGAGGAACAACCGGAGTCGCACCTGCACAGAGTATGACCTCATAATCTGGATAGTCCTTCTGGATTGTTTCCAGTGTAACCTCCGTATTTAAAAGAACCTTTACGCCGGCCTGTTCCAGTTTGTGTGCCTGATATTTGATCAGCTGTGTCAGATCCTGTTTTGCAATCGGAACGGCAGCGATCCGAACGGTTCCGCCAAGGGAATCCTGACGGTCTGCAAGTACGACGTGATGTCCGCGTTTTGCAGCAACGTAAGCAGCTTCCATTCCGGCAGGACCTCCGCCGATGACAAGGATATTTTTTGTCTCTTTTGCAGGGGTGATGGTGTCTTCATTTTCCGGTTCCAGAGAAGGATTGACAGTACATGCAACCCGTTTTCCGAACATAATGCCGTTTAAGCAGCGCAGACAGCCGATACATGGACGGATATCTTCCTCGTGTCCGGCCTGAGCCTTGTTGCAGAATTCAGGTTCACAGAGATTTGCGCGGCCGATCATGCAGATATCTGCCTTATCATTTTCCAGAAGTTCTTCTGCCAGCCATGGTTCTGTGATGCGTCCCACAGTTGCCACCGGGATCGAAACATGTTTTTTGATCTCTGCGGAGAGCGCGCTGTGAGATCCCATTTTTGTCCCGGGTGCAGGAATGGAGCTTCCTCTTTTGATCGTTGTTCCGCCGGAAACATGAAGCATATCCACACCGGCTTTTTCGAGCTGTTTGGAAACATAGATGGCATCATTTAAATTCAGACCCCCGTCTGAATATTCATCTCCGGAAATACGTACATCTATGATGAAATCTTTTCCACATATTTTTCTGACTTCGGCAATGACTTCAAGAGTCAGTTTTAAGCGTCCATTGATATCTCCACCATAGGCATCTGTCCGTTTGTTGTAGAGCGGAGAAAGGAATCCGCCAAGGAGTCCATGTGCATGAGCGGCGTGAATTTCCACTCCGTCAGCGCCTGCTTTTTTTACACGCAGAGCAGCCTCGCCGAACTGGCGGATAATGACCTGCAGTTCTTCAACAGTGACCGGTCTTGGCGCTTCCTTGGCATAGTAAGGACCTACAAAAGACGGAGCAATCAGCCGCGGAGTACCAGGGATCGGGAATGCCATGTAAGCAGGATGAAAAAGCTGCGGCAAAATCTTTGCGCCGTACTTGTGGACGGCAGCAGTCAGCTTTTCCCATCCCGGGATATAGCTGTCGTCACAGATGGACATATCTCCCGGAAGATATACATAAGTAGGCTCTACAGTTGTTACTTCTGTTACAATCAGTCCGACACCGCCTTTCGCGCGGGCAGCGTAGTGCTCCACTAAAGCATCAGTCACGTATCCTTTGTCAGCCAGATTTGTAGAGATCGGCGGCATAAATACGCGGTTTTTTACAGTAGTTTCTCCGATTTTGATCGGGGAGAAGAGTTTTGGATATGTATTCATAATTTGATTTCCTCCTGTGCAATTCTACCTTTATTTTAATATGCAGAGACAGAAATATCCTCTCTTTCCCAACACAATACAGGGCAAAATTTGTCGTGTTTTTTGCAAAAATAGATTTTCATGTAAAAAACATAGCAAAAAATGCCTGAAAACAGAAAGAAAACAGTTATGTTCCTGTGCAGGAAGGCCGTATCGTCAGAACAATATCGTCCTCTTTCTGAGAGAGAAGCAGTTCTTTTTGGCGGGCATCAGAAAGTGTACAAAGGAGTGTATCGCCATCTGACACGATTTGAATCCCCTCTGCGTGAAAGAGAAGACGGTTTGTATCATCCAGATGAAAGACCTTTGTAAGCAGTTCTTTTTGTTTCTGTGTGAATTCCATCGGACGTGTTTCCTGCTCCGGAAGCGGAAGCAGATTTTTTACGAAACGCTTCCGATAGGTGCTCGGTGTAATGCCGTAGAGTTCCTTGAAAATCTGAGAGTAGGACTTGGAGTTTGGCATCCCGCATTTTCCGGAAATCTCTTCAATCGAAGCTTTCCCTTCCAGAAGGTCTTCCAGAGATTCCCGGACCCGCACATAGGACAGATATTTGACAAAGGAAAGTCCGGTATAGCGGGTGAACAGTCTGGAGGTATAGCTGGTGCTGAAAGAAAGCGTTTTTGCAATGTCCGAAAGATGGATATTTTCCTGATAATGGCGGTCGATAAACTGGATTGCCCGCACGTAGTTCTCGTGGTGAGTGGAGTCCACAGGAAGCTGTTCAAAAGGTGTGTTGCGCTGCTTTTTTGCAATGCAGAGGATCTTCATCATGATCTCATTGAGAGCAAACAGATCTGTTCCATCTGCGGAATCTCCATTGAAAAGAACCATGAGAAGCCGACGGATTTCTTCTTTCAGGGAGCGTAAAAGAGTGGCATTGCTTACCGGAGTACACAAGATTGTATGGAACAGATTTTTACAGGAACCGAGCATATTTTCCGGAATCCGCTCAAAATCAATGTGAATGGTCAGAATCACGCTTTCAGGCTGCAGTTTTTTCAGTATATGGATCTCGTCCGGTGCAATCACAGCCAGTTCCTGCTCTGTCAGGGAGTGGGAGATGTGTTCTGTGATCACCTCATAACTGCCCTTTAGAACATAGGAAAGCTCCAGGCTGGTCTGTCTGGAAAATACTTTGCGGTCAAAGCTGTTGATGCTAAGACTTAAGGGATGATTGAATTTCTGTCCGGAAAAGTCATAATAATAGTTCATGTTTTGCATAGGATCACCTCGTTATCGTCAGTCTGCCGGGAAGGCGTATAGTGTCAGTATAATATAAAACAAAGCAAAATAGGTGATTTTGATCATATTTTTTTGTTTTTAAGTGTTACTGTTTACATTAGATGTGGGTATTATGAGTACATACGTGAATCAGGTAATTAAGCAGATTAGAAAAGATAAGATACGTAATATTACAGAAAAATATTGATATACGTAAAAAATACGTGATATAATATAACCATGATAAGGAAAGGAGATACAAAAGATGCCAATGACACCGAGAGAGATGATCAAATATCTCAAGAAAAACGGGTTTGAGGAAATCAGACAAAATGGTTCTCATATTACAATGAAGAACCGGTCTACTGGAAGAACGGTAATCGTTCCTTATCACTCCAAGGCTATGAAAAAGGGTTTGGAGCAAGCAATATTAAAGCAGGCAGGGTTAAAATAAAATCCTGCCTGAAAAATAAATGGAGGTATTACGTATGGAAAAATTATTCTATCCGGCACTTTTTCATAAGTCGGAAGAAGGCGGCTTTTGGATTTCGTTTCCAGATTTTCCGGAATGTTTTACTGAAGGAGATGACATGAAACAGGCTTACGAAATGACAGTAGAAGCGTTGGGTCTTGCTTTAGTGAACAGGAAGGAAGAGAAAGAAGAAATTCCGGATCCTTCCGATTTGGATAAAATTCAAAATGAAGATGGAACGATTGTGATTGTAGAATTTGATATGTTGGAATATCAAAGGAAGCACAATTCAAAAGCGGTAAAGAAAACCCTTAGTATTCCGGAATGGTTAAATGAAGAAGCTGTGTCGATGGGAGTAAACTTTTCGCAAGTACTACAGGAAGCGTTGATGAGCAAATTGAATATAAGCAGATAAATTGGGAGGGCTTGGAAACACAATGTCATTTAGTTAAGACATTAAGCAGATGTATTCCTATCAGGCAGAGGTAGAAAATTCACTATCTTTGCCTGATTTTTCTTTTATAAAAACTTGCTCTTATATTTATGCAGCACAAAAAGACAGATTGCTATCTGCCTAAATTAACGATATACTTTTATCGATGTTATGCAACTCGATACAGAAAACTTACTGCTGACTTAGGCTTGACTTTGCGAGGGTCGGAACGCCCGGGTCTTACAGGTAAAAGATTCT
>SKEQ01000396.1_pt1 | contig 36182 bp, 32 predicted proteins | sample 4826751 | NCBI WGS metagenome assembly SKEQ01 (sample SAMN11008805, study PRJNA524170) | human gut metagenome | biome: Human fecal sample; material: Feces; isolation source: fecal sample from pouch patient p44 | host: Homo sapiens | place: Israel: Tel-Aviv | collected 2013-07-11 | reverse complement strand
TGTTACTTTACTATGAACTGTATAGAACCCATAAAAAAATCAATTTATATTTTGAAGGATATAAATTTTGGATTTTAATTACGATTTGTGGATTTAGTGGTGGTATATTTTTGGCAGAAAAAACTTTGGATCAGTTTGATTTACATATAGCCATTTCATGGGTATTCTTAATAGTTATTATTATTTTGCTGATAATTATTTTAGGAAGTTACATGGTGAGAAAAGTAGAAAAGCAAAATTACGAATTTGCAAAAACTAGGAGTGAACTGTTAGAAAATAATTATACAAATTTAAAACAGGCATATGAATTAAATGCAAAAATGTATCATGATTATAAACATCATATCAGTGCAATTCAAAGTCTAATTTACGAAGAAAATATTGAAGGTTTGAAAGAATATATTAGTAATTTAGAAATGGTACATTTCAATATGAATGACAAAAGATGGACGAGTGATGCAACAGTTAATTTTATCATCAATAATAAAATAAGTGAATGTAAGAAAGAGGGAATTGAGATTAAGGCTAATATTGATTTCCCAATTGATTCTAATATAAAAACTAATGATATGGTGGTTATTTTGGCGAATTTGCTTGATAATGCGATAGAAGCATGCAATCAAATTCCAGTTCCAATTAATAAAAGTATCCATTTAATTATCAGGCGTGTTAATGAGATGCTTGTGATTAAGGTTGAAAATCCATGTTTTCAAACACCTAAAATAATTGATGAAAAGTTTATGACAAATAAGAAAAATAAATATGAACATGGGTGGGGGCTAATTAGCGTAGAAAATACAGCACATAAATATGAGGGAACTTTACGATGTTCGTATGATGCAAAGGAGAAGACATTTAAAACAACTGTAAATTTAGCATGTCAAAAAAATGGTTTTTAACGGAGGGAGAAAAATAAAATGAGAAAAATAAAAAGAATAGCTATTATGTTATGTAGTGTTATGTTAATAGGCACTGCACCGACGATTGTGTGTAATGCTAGCACGGGTGTATCAGAAATAGACGGATATAATGAGGAACGTTTTCAGGAGTTAGTAAATATAGTAGTTGATTTGAAGTTAGATATCAAAGATGAGGAAATGGTATTTACTATATTAGAAGAAAAAGCAGAAAATAATATTCTTCGTAGTAGTATAGGAGATATATGGAATGCACTTACCGAAACAGAAAAAAAACTTTTAATTAAGTATCCATTTGATGCATTAAAAGTAAATACAGCTAAAAATATTGCCACAACACAGACTGAGATTAAATTTGGATACAGTGGATTAGGTGATAGAAGCGATGCATTTAGACATGGTATATGGAATGCAGAAATGACTATTTTGATAGGTGAAAATAAAGCAGAACTATTTGCCACGGCACATGAAGATATTAATACAGAAGGATATGAGTCAGATGGATTTTTAAAAACAGAGCACAGAAATATGGATTTACACAATAATGGTATTGGGCGTGAGATTGGTAAAAACAGTGGAAGTATAACGGAGAATGAATTAGCTGATATAATATATGGTAACATATATTCAAACACATCGAGATTTATTTGGTTACATGAATAATACTATGAATTGTTCGTAAAAATATGTAAGGAAAGTATTCTGAAAATTCAGGGTATTTTCCTTACTTTATACGTATAAATTGTGCGAAATAAATAATGGAGAAATACGAGATATAATAAGCAAAAATAAGAGTAGGTGTATAAAAAGTAATTAAAAAATATACAATAGCACTATAGAGGCTTGTTAGTCTCTTTTTTTTTATCAAAAAATATATCATTTTAAGTTGAAATGTAAGCGCAAAATATTGCTACGTTACTCGCAAATTATACTTGCACCAAAATGATAGATGCAAGCATTTTACTCTGTTTTAGTTTTGGCAGGTAGCTTTCACAGTTTCGCTTCATGGAGAAGCTGTGAAAGCTGTTTATCTGACATGTTATCGTTTGATCGTTGTTATAAGAGATATGTCAGATATTTATAGGTATTCAAATCATTCGATTTTACCATCTCAACCATTGTATACACAATTACGCTGGCGGTGGCTCCTTAGGACTGGTTGAATAATCCGGAGTGAAATCCATCACCTGTCCGGCACATGGAAATCACTTTTGTGCATGTAGAATCATAATTTCTGCAGGAATATTTGTAAAAGCTGCTCCGCACCGCAAATGCGGCAAGACCTTGACCAATATTCCCATAGAAACGGAACCACAATCAAGCAGAAAAAAGGTGATTTCCAAATTCCCGGATTTGTGATTTCAAGCCTCAAGAATACTCACTGGTACTGAACAGCCAGTTCTTCCGACCAACAGAAAGTAAATGGTCTGATTGCATTCTCACTGAGATTGTTAGATAAACTGCAATGACTGCCTTCCAGATAGGCCATCAGCGTGTCTTTCCAATTTTGGGCATAGTTCACCGTTTTGGCCAAACGAGTTCCCTTGTTTGGACGCTGTTGATCCAGCCAATTCTAGAATGCATCCAGTATCGGCTTCTCTTTTTCAAGACGGAACGCTTTTCTCTGCTCTGCAGTATGATTTTTTACTTATGAGTACCGTTCATAATCAAACGGCTTAGAACAGAACTGTACACCCTGCACTGCCGGAAGGCGTAATCATACTCTTTCCCTTTCGGTATGGCACCATGAAGTAACTTCTCACATGTGTCCAGCAAGAGCAGCGTTTGATATCTGGCAGATTGTTATAACCTTGGTATCCATCTGTCTCCAGATATCCGCTGAACCCTTGTAGGAAAGATGCTGCATGAAACTTTGCCCTGGTCTTTGTGTAATGATAGAGCAGGATTGGCGGAAGGCCGTCTTCTCCACTGCAGAAAACCCACATCCAGGAATCTGTTTCAGGATTACGTTCAGGCTCATTCAGTACCTGAACCCTTGTTTCATCTGCCATCAGATATTTTCGCTCCAGTAACTGACGGTGAAAATAGTCATACACATGACAGAGATAATTCTCGGCACAATAAATAATCCAGTTAGCTAGTGTAGCCCGACTTAATGGAACTCCCTGCTGTTTTCAGCCCGTTTCCTGCCGGTTTAACGGCAGACCATTCTGGTACTTCTGGTGCATTGCCCATCCAACAACAGATTCGGATGCATAACTTTCCGGGAACAATGGTTCCTGAACTGGTGCTTTGACAAACATCAAATCATCAAGGTGTTCCTCTGATGTGACACACTCCGGACATTTATACGTTTCGCGATAGATATTTACCACTTTCCCTTTGGCGGGGGTAAAGCGGAATTCATGGCGGACGAATTCTTTTCCAATCTGTTCCATTTGGGATAGTTAGAAGAAAACTTCCAACAGACAGCTTCATTGGCCCTGCCACGGAAATGCTGTTTTTTTCCGCAGGTGTTGGAAGCGTATCCAATGAATGTTCATACGATGGTATATCAGTATCCTGAAAATCTATTCGGACAACTTCCTGATTTTCCGGAGCACGATAGTTGCGTCCGGTTGACACCGGTAAATCCACATAGCCTTTCTGACGTAGCTTTTTTTACTCAGTTGTAAAAAGTGCTTGGTTTGATGTCGTGTTCCTCACATCATTGATGATCTGTCAATCCACTTTGACGGCATTCCATTGTAAGACGGTATTGTTCTTCGGCAGGTTCTTTTGCTTCTCATGAGCACTACTCCATAAATCGAATGGAGTAAAATGTTCGCATCTATCATTTTTAACAATAGAAAATAAAGTAAAATGCTTGCATTCTCTATTAATCATTATGGACTGAGTTTTAGGGCAACGTAATCCGTCGAATTATTTTGCGCTTATGTTGAAATATTAGAAATGTTAGAAAAAACGCCTATTTTTTGAAACTTAATTTATGAATCCTACGTATTGATACAAAAAGAAAAAATTAGGATTCTTACGAATGAAGGAAAGAAAGTTATTAAAACAACTACAGAGAAAGAACGAAAAGGCTTTAGAAGAGATTATGCAGAAATATGGTGCATATGTCACTACGATTTCAAAAGAAATACTTGCGGGGAAAGGTACAAACGAAGATGTGGAAGAAGTAGTATCAGATGTATTTATCTCTTTATGGAATACGGCTGAAAGAATTGATTATGAAAAATACACCAGTATTAAAGCATATATAGGTATGATTGCAAGGAATAAGGCAAAAGATAAAATACGTGCAATTAAAAATTGGAATCTGGAACTTTATGATGATGTGATTTTAATTGATAACCAGGCCGAAAAACTCATGGAGCAAAAGGAACAACAGAGGATTATTCAGAAACTTCTTCAGAAATTAAAGCCGATGGATCAGGAAATCTTTCTTTTATATTATTATAGATATTTTAAAATAGAAGAAATCGCATTACAACTTAATATGAATCCGCAGACCATAAAAACCAGACTTCGAAGAGGCAGGGAAACTTTGCGTCATGCTTTGCGTGAGGAGGGGTATACGGTTTATGAAAATCAAGATTAGTGAGATGTTGGATAATTCGGTTGAGATATTAACAAAGGAAAGAACTGACATAGACAATCTCACAGATATTCAGGACATGGTATATAAAAAGATTATTCGTCGAAAAAAACAGTCCTATTTTTTAAAAGCAGTAGCTGCAGTTGGCACAATATGTTTGGTGACCGGCAGCATTGTTTTGGCGAAAACGCTTTTGGATCCAGGTGGGAAAGTAGAAAAAATAGAAAACCTGGAAGAAGAGCATACGCTCTACGAATCAGATACAGAAGAAGAGAAGATAGTGATTGATATTCAAACAGAATTGCTTAATAAAGACTGTTTATATCAAAATGGTATTCCTATTGCAAAACATATTTTAGAAATACAGACAGATTTTTATACAGCTGATCAACAAATATATGTAGAAAATGGTACAATGCTGATTTTACAGGATCAAGGAAAGGGGATTTTTCTAGAAGAGAATGAAAAGGTCAAAATAAGTGTCAAGCAGGAGAACATGAATAAACAGCCTGGACATACGTTTGAAATAGGATATATTGAAAATGGAAAGCCATTTAAAGTAGATACTGTTGAGGTCGAACAGTATGAAGTTTGGCTGAAAGGGGGAACGCAGAGAGAATATTTTCCATATTTCAAAAATATATCAAGCGATCGAATTATTCTAAATTATCATATAGTAAAGGAGAGTATGGAGAAATGAAGAAAGTAAAAAAAGTAATAGCAATAATGGCTCTTTTGGTTATGACAACAAATAGTACTTCTGTACAGGCAGCGGAACCTCAATCAAATACTATGCATCAGCAAAGTGAGAGGATGGGAATTTCAAGTACAGCGTTGAGTGCAGGAGAAACCATTAATATTATTGATAATGATGGGATGGCATTTTACGTTCCGGGTGGGACTAAGATAAGTTTTTCTATTAGTTTGAAAGCATCAGGAAGTGTTGAAATGGGATATAAAAATTCAAATGGTGTCAGAACAAAAAAGTATAGTGGAACAGGAAAAAGTCACAGTACCACATTTACAATTAGAAGTACAGGATATTATAAATTCTATATAACAAATAAATCTTCTAGTACAATTAGTATTACAGGAGGGAGTTTGAATTTTTAAATGAAGCGAAAGAAAAAAATATGGATCATTATAAAATGGATTATAGGTATTACCATTATATTCATTTTATTGGGAATTATATGGAACACTATATGTAAGAAAATAGATGAATACAAAATAAAAGAGGCGTATGGAAACAGTGTGCAAATAGATGGAAAAAGTATGGTTGTGGAGATTGCCGGAGCGGAACATGACGGTCCTCCGATTATCTTGCTTCCTGGTTTGGGTGAACCGTCGCCTATTTTAGAATTTAAACCTTTAGCAAGTGAATTAGCTAAAAAATACAAGGTGATTACGATTGAGCCATTTGGATATGGATTATCTGATGGAACAAAGCGTGACCGGACGATTGAAAATATCGTAGAAGAACTTCATGAATGTGTAAAAAACTTAGGAGAAGAGGAATACTATCTAATGGGGCATTCCATATCAGGGATATATAGTTTGTATTGGAGCCAGATATATCCAAATGAAATTAAAGGAATTATAGGGATTGATCCATCAGTTCCGAAAATGACAAGTAAAGAAAATAATCCTTTTCCAGTCAGTGTACAGTTGCTCAATCAAATATCTGCGTATACTCAGAAGATAGTCAATATAACGGGAATTACAAGGTTACTTTCTATAAACAATCCAAAGAAAGTTGTGTATGCAGATCCGCAGTACCTATATTCAGAGAAGGAATGGGAAGTTTTCCGCATATTAACGCTGGATAAAGGATATAACGCAACGGTTATGACAGAAATGAAAAATCTTGAAAAAAATATGGATGTAGTGGAGGATATGAAGATTCCAAGAGAAATACCAATATTGGAATTTGTTTCAAAAGAGAATTGCAAGACTATGCCACAGTGGGAACAACTACATAGGGATATTATAGCAGATAAAGAAAATGGAAAAGTAATTTTGCTAGAAGGTTCTCACTATTTACATTTTGAACAGAAGAAGGCAATTGTTGAAAGAACTACACAGTGGATAGATAATAGATAACTATTGTATCTGTGGTAAAAATAGGAAGTTAAGCAGATATTTTAATTTTTGAGGCGTTTGCAATGTACGGTATATCGTGATAGAATGATAAAAAAGTTAAGGAGTGGTGTTGGAAAATGGAATCTACATGTAAGACTAAAATTGTATCATCATTGTTGCGGGAGTCCGGAAAAGGAAAGCTTGATTTTTCTCATCCTTTTCAGAGAAAGGAGGGACAGTGGACTCGGTATATGGAATCGTTGGAAGTGGATTCGCTGCTAAGAGGATATTCTATCAATTTAGTTTATATTTGGAAAAAAGACAATAAAAACTATGTGATAGAAGGAAAGCAGAGGATTACTACCCTACAGAAATATAAAGGGGACAAATTTCCACTTTCTAAGAAACTTGATTCGGTTATGATTGATGGGGAAACTTATGAAATTGCAGGTAAAAGGTTTTCTCAATTAGATGAGATTGTACAAGACAAACTATTGAATGCAGAAGTCTTGATTTTTGAAATGTGGGACTGCACAGAAAAAGAAGTACGGGATATGTTTGTGCGTTTGAATAGTGGAAAGCGATTGAACGGAGCACAGATGCTGACAGGCCTTTTAAATCTTGACATTAGTACAGAACTTTATAAAATTATGGAGCATCCATTTTGGGCAAAGACTGGAATTACAAAAGGTGATATCAGATCAGATAATATGCGTAAAGTAGCCTGCCAAATACTAATGCTTATTTCTGGATACGAATATACTGCTTTTGATCAAAAGAATATTGAAAAGTATGTTGAAATATTGAATAGTGATTCTGAGGAAAGTATCCGTTTGATTGGACATGCCTTGGAGGTTCTTGACAAGTTAGATGAAAAGATTGTGGATAAAATGGATAAGATGAAAAAGTTATCCATTCCAATGGTAGTTGCAGCAATGGATGTAGTGTACGGAGATGAAGAAAAAGAAAACAGTTATCTGTTATGGCTGAAAGACTTTTTTGAAAATTATGATAATCAGACAAAATATCTGGAATATTGTGGAAGAAGTACGGACAAAGGTGAAAATGTAAAAGGACGTTGGGAAATCTTTTCAAAAGTTGTATCAGAGTAATAAACATAACGTAGTAAATTGTTAAATTACTTAGATATTGACACATACAATATCTTATGTTAGAGTGAAAATGAATTAACATTTATACTCATAAAAATCAAAGATGAGTACAAAAATTTTTTCCGATAAAGAATCGGAAACAGATTTTGGAAACAGGTGGCTGTTTCAATAAGAAATAAAGAATTATTAGGCATTTAGAATGAAAAATATTCTAGGTGCCTTTTTTTTATTTCAATCAACGAAAAAGGAGGATAGAGTTAAGCCACAAAAGAAAGAAAAATAGGAGGAAAATCATGAACCAAGAGTACTTAAAAGGAATTCACAGTGAGACGTGTGGAAAAGATGCAATTATTTTTCAGGCAACAGAAAATAATATAATCAGCTTCTTAAAGAATAGTCTATCTGCAGAACGTTCAGAAATCAGAACATTGGATGGGAAACGCTTTCTTACAACAATAAAAGGGAAGTGGATTGATATTTGCCCAGATCGAATGTACCTGGAAGAGAAGTTAAAACCATTGCTTCTGGCTGTGAAGGAAGGTAAAAAAAATCTGATACCATTAAAACAAATAGGTGCAGAACAGTTAGAAGGATATTGTCCGCCAATGCCAGACTGGAACTATTTTTTCTGGTCAGGTTATAGTGATGAAGATTATGACAACTTCAGAAAACAGGAAGAACCCAAAACGGTTTTCTATGAAGCTTTTGGAGAAAAATTTCCGATACAGCTAATAGTAAAAGGATATTCCTACACCGGAAATTTAGAAATTGAAATGGTGAACTGGAAATACCGATATCCTTCACCATGGGCAACCCTGACCGTTGATTTGCATGAGGTGTGCGAAAAGGACTGTACCTATGTAGATACGAACCATCATGGAAGAAAAATTTTGTCCTGGATTTCAGAAAGCGGATTAGGAGAAGTGACAGGAGAAATCAGCAGAAATGGATATTGTACTTATGAGAAAGTTCGTTTCTATCCGGAACGATTAAAGTATTATGATCTGGAAGGGTATCGCAGATATGAAGCAAAATATGAAGAAATACACAAAACATCACTGAAAAGAAATAATTAAAGAACAGGAGGAAGCAGGATGAAAAACTATGAGTTTGAACAGAACAAAAATTATGAAAGTACAAAGCAGATGTTTGAAGAATGTCGAAAAGATGTGGGCGTTTCCAAGGGTGTAAAAAGGGCAATTCCGGTGGTTGATGATGAGATTTGCTTTTCGGATATTCCGGAAAATGGAGTGTGTATTACGTCGCAGTTTGAAAACGGACTTTGCGGAGAAATTATCTGGTGCCGGAACGGAGAAGACATCTATATGCTGCACAGCAGTATTCGTCTTGCCGATCATACAGTCTGGCTTCAGATGGACAAGAAAGGCAAAAGTGAGGCACTACATCTAAAATTATTTTCCGAAGAAGGAACTACAAAGAAAATGAAAAATGAATTTCAGGGGATTTTTATTTCACCTTCTATGCAGGTGAAACGATTTTACGAATATTGTTTTTGGCCAAATTATGTAAAAGGTATAAGACCGATACAGGAAGACAGCCTGAATTTTTATGAGATTTTAAAAAAGATTGTAAGATGTATTGGATCTGATTTTCAGTATGATTTAGAAACAATGCGTATATAGAATAAGACATTTTGAATGGAAATTCTAAGTGTCTTTTTTTATACCTATCAGGCAGGAAATAATTTCCTGCCTACTTTAAAAAGGAGAGAAAGAGCATGAATAAAGTAATAATGACCGGATACGTTGTAAAAGATCCGGAAGTAAATGAATTTAAAAGGAAGAGGCGCAGAAACAAAAGGGCATCGAAATACGGATTAGTTGCAAGTTTTCGATTGTCTGTAAAGCGTCCTTTTAAAACAAAAGATGGAACAAAATATGATTATTTTTCCTGCTCTGCATTTGATAAGAGTGCAGAATTTATAGAGGAGTATATTGAAAAAGGAGATTGCGTTGGAATAGAGGGAATCCTTTTAAATGATAATTATGAAAATGAGGATGGAATGACGATGTATAGAGATAAGATAAATCTTGATAAAATCGAATTACTCCGCAAGCGAAAAGACGAAGATGAGAACGATTACGAAGATGAGGAAGAAGAGGATTACGATGACGATTTTTATGATGAGGATGATTATGAGGACGACGAAGATGACGACTATGAGGAGGAATATCTAGAAGAGGATGACGAAGAAGAGGCGGACGACGAAGATGAGGAAGAAGATGGATATCATCGAAGTATAAGGAAAAGCAGTCAGAAAAAAGGAATCTCTGATCCCCGTAGAAGAAATAGCAGGATAAAGAAACCTAGTTCCAGGAAAAAGTCAGAGCAAAGGAAAAGAGAACAGCCGGAAAGGAGAAATCGGCAGTCGAGAAAAAGTGTTCCGGAAAGAAGAAGGAATGAAAATAAAAAAAGAAACCTGGTGGACGAAGAATTTGAGCGTGTACAAGAATCAGAATATAACAATTATGGATTTGACTAAAAATCCTCGAAGAGAAAGGAAATGGTACTGTTATGAGTGGTAAGTGGAAATATTTTGTGAAAAAGTATCAAAACTTTTGCATTGTGTCGGGCATTGCAGGATTTTTGTTAGCTCCGTTCTTATGGCCCTTTTTTCTTGCAATTCTAGTCAATACATTATCCCTTACAGTGCCGGTTTTGTTGGTGTATCTGTTGGTCTGTCATTTGAAAAAGAAGCCCAAAGAAGTGAAGGGAGAAACCTTCACGGAGCATAAGGAAAGAGATAAACCGAAAGTAACAGTGACGGAAGAGGTGCCAGAAAAGAAGGAAGCACCCATTTATCAGAAAGCAAAACAGCAAATAGAAAAGGCGATAGAAACTGAAAAGAATCCAGAAACAATTCCTGATGTTCGCCAAGAACAGTGGAATGAAGCAGACATAGCAGCAAAAAAATGGTATCTTGGAGAAGGAAGAGAAAAATTTTTTCATATTTCGAAGAAACTGGAGGCAAAAGGTATCTATTCGTTTTCTATTGGGAAAGACGGATTATGTACTATCCGAACAGAGAAAGGATTTCGCAGAGTTGCTGCAATTCGGGATTTCCCGGCAGATAAAAGAATACTCATCAAAAAGGAGTTGGAAAAAGAAGGCGGTTACTCTGTAAAAATTTCTGGTCGTTATATGTGGATTACAAGGAGGTAGTGACTTGTTAGAGTGCAGATATGCTTCTTCCATTTATTATAATCAGGAAAACGGATATACTGTGGCAGTATATGAAACAGAGGAGAACATTCCTGAAGGGAAGAATGGAATTGGAAAAAGGCAGTTTGTGGCAGTTGGCTGTGAATTGCCCAGAAACGAAGGGATTGGTGTCTCTTTAAAAGGACAGTGGAAAGAATCAGAGAAATATGGAAAACAGTATCATGTGACATCTTTCCAAATTCAAATGCCGACAACAGAAGAGGGGGTAAAAGCGTACCTTTCTTCAGGATTGGTGAAAGGAATTGGGCCTGTTATCGCAGAAAGGGTTGTAGAACGATTTGGGAAAAATACCTTCTATGTTTTTGAAGAATGCCCGGAACGATTGCTTGAAATTCCTGGAATTACACAAAAAAAACTGGAGCAGATTTTAGATGGCTATTATCAAAGTGAAAATATCCGTCAGCTTTCAATTTTTCTGTCTTCTGCGGGAGTAACACCAAAGAAGATAGAAAAAATCCAGGAACATTTTGGACACAAGGCAGTCAGCATTATTAAAAGGGATCCATTCCGGTTGTGTGAGATAGAAGGGTTTGGATTTAAAACAGTGGACCCGATAGCAAGGAAAGTAAAACATTTTCAGGCAGATAATCCTTTACGAATAAAAGCAGCTATATTATATGTTTTAAAAGAAGCAGAAGGGGAAGGGCATCTCTATTTAGAGGTGTCTGACATTTTAACAAGAGCCAAGCCGCTGTTGGTGCGTGGAGATAAAAAAGGCAGTGTAACAGAACGGAAAATTCGTGATGCTGGCAATTCTCTGATCAAAGATGATAAAGAACTAATCTGTAGTTATACAAAGATTTATTCTAAGAAAAATTATGAGTCAGAACAAAAGGCTGTTATACAACTTGCCACGCTAAGCAAGTATCCGATAAAAAGGTATGATGTAGAGAAATGGATTTCCAATTTGGAAGCCAAAGAACACATAAAATTAGCGGAAAAGCAAAGAAAAGGGATTGAAATGGTTTTTCAAAATTCAATTTCCATTATAACAGGAGGACCTGGAAGTGGGAAAACAACCCTGCTGCGTTTTATTGTTATGATCCAGGAAAAATTGAATATGGATAGTATGATTTTATTGGCAGCACCTACCGGAAGAGCGCGACAGAGAATGTATGAAGCAACGGGGTATCCGGCACTGACGATACATAAAAGTATCGGACTTACAGGAGCAGAAGGTGAAGGAGCATGGAATGCTGGAGAAATGCTTTGCGATGATTTGATCATCATTGATGAGTGCAGCATGGTAGATATGCATCTGTTTACAAGTCTGATGATGAAAATAAAGACCGGAAGTCGGATTGTTTTTGTGGGAGACAAAGACCAGCTGGAATCAGTAGGGCCTGGAAATGTATTTAAAGAACTCATTGACTCCAGAGTCATTCCAGTTACTGTTTTAGATCAATGTTTCCGGCAGGAAAACCCTACTATTTTGGAGAATGCGATAAAAATCAACTGTGGTAAACAAAATTTGGTATATGATAACAGTTTTTCCTTTGTAGCAGCACATGATGATGAAGAAGCCGCAAAAAAGATTATGAAACTTTTTGATGTGGAGTGGAAGTTGCAAGGGAAAAATGTAAATGCAGTGCAGGTATTAACACCTTTAAGGGAGGATACGAAGGTAAGCGCAAATGCTTTGAATCTAAAAATCAAAGACAGAATCAATCCTTACCAGAGAGGACAACAGGAAATCAAAAATGGAAACAAAATTTTTCGTATACAGGATAAAGTGATGCAGACGAAAAATGAAGATGAAATTTCCAACGGAGATATCGGGATTGTACGAAAAATAGGAAAGATGAGCGGTAAGAAATATATGGAAGTAGATTTTGGAGAAGAGCGGGTTATGCGATATCAGGAAGGAGAATCTTGGAACCTTGTTCATGCGTATGCAATTACTGCACATAAGGGACAAGGCTCCGAGTATCCGGTAGTCATCATTCCGATTTTGTCATGTTTTCGGCGGCATACCTTAAAGCGAAATCTATATTACACCGCAATTACAAGGGCAAAAAGAAAAGTCATTCTTGTGGGAAGCAAACAGGCATTTTCCCAGGCAATACGGGCGGGAAGATCCAAAAAAAGAAATACGTTGTTATCTTATCGGTTAAAAAAAGCATTTACGGAGGTTTCGGATAAGAATGAAGCGGCATAAGAAAATAGTGGTAAACTGCTTATAAAAGCAGAAAGAGTTTTAATGCGAAAAGAACATAAACAATTCTTCCTTATCATACGGAAGGAGGATGATCTGGTGAGAAAAATAAGTGGCATCTTTTTTTCGTGTGTGATAAAATAAGAAAAAGAGGAATAGGCAGGTGAATATAGGTTGAAAGTTGAAAATATACTGGCAAAGAATATTAGTTCTGCAGGAGAGAAAGCCTCCTATGATGCAGCATGCAAACGCCTTCTGGCAAATAAGGTGATCTTGGCATGGATTATGAAAAGTTGTATAGAGGAATATAGAGATTGTGAGATTCAGGAAATTGTAGAGAACTATATAGAAGGAGAGGCAGATGTTGCAGACGTACCCGTAAATATAGATGAACAGGTATCAGAAGAACAAATACAAAATGGAGCAACCGAAGATGCTTCTATTTATGAAGGGGTGGTTACATACGATATTCGCTTTTGTGCGAAGGCTCCGGTGTCGAAAGAAAAAATTCGATTGATCATAAATATTGAAGCGCAAAATGATTTTTATCCAGGCTACCCGATTATAAGCAGAGGAATTTATTATTGCAGCAGATTGATATCTTCGCAGTATGGTGTTGAATTTTCAGATGCACATTATGAGAAGATAAAGAAAGTCTATAGCATTTGGATTTGTATGAATCCACCGAAATATCGGGAAAATAGTATAAACAGATATTCTATTACAGAAGAACAGTTAATTGGTAGTTGTTCGGAAAGAAAAGAAAATTATGATTTACTAACGGCAATTATGATATGTTTAGGGGACTCTGATGATGAAAATGCTTCAGGTATCTTAAAGTTACTGGAAGTTTTGCTTTCTTCGGATCGTGAAGTAAAGGAAAAGAAAGAGATATTACAGAATGATTTTTCAATTGAAATGACAAAGACATTAGAAAGAGAGGTGTCTACTATGTGTAATCTGAGTAAAGGCGTTGAAGAAAAAGGAATTCAGAAGGGAATTGAAAAAGGAATTCAGAAGGGAATTGAACAAGGAATTGAACAAGGAATTGAGAAAGGAATTCTTCTTTCAATTAGAAACCTTATGGAAACAATGGGGTGGTCGGTAGAACAGGCAATGGAAGGCCTGAAAATTCCTGAAGAAGAAAAGAGCAAGTATTTAGATGAATTGAAAAAAATGTAAAAGTACAAAATATATAAATTTTGAAAATAGAGGTGAGCAGTATTATTGTTGTTCACCTTATCGCATAGTTTGTCTGAAACGCAAAGACATTAGAAAGAGGTGCCTATTATGTGTAATCTGAGTAAAGGCGTTGAAGAAAAAGGAATTCAGAAGGGAATTGAACAAGGAATTGAGAAGGGAATTCTTCTTTCAATTAGAAACCTTATGGAAACAATGGGGTGGTCAGTAGAACAGGCAATGGAAAGCCTGAAGATTCCTGAAGAAGAAAAAACGAAATATTCAGATGAATTAATATAGGTTTTTTTATGATGAGTGTGGGCAGAAAGCTTGAGTAAAATCAGCTTTCTGCCCGTCTTTTATATATAACAGTTACAAAAAATATGATACAAATAATAGGAGATATCACAGTATCTTACATACCATAAGTGTTTTGCTTGCAAAATGGTGAGTTGCTTTTTAGATGTCATAAAGATACGTTGTGCTATTTCAATAAAAAGTAAAGCATGAAGGAGATGCAGAATAGGTTCTACGCATGCGTTTTTTGTGCACTGAAATGAAGAGAAAATTCCTTAGTTCCAATGAGAAACATAGGGAATATCGAATGTATCTTGTGAAGAAATATGCTACACTACCGAAAAAGGCATGGAGGACAGTAGAATGAATTATAAAGATCAAGTAAAGAAGTATCTTGAATATTGCGAATATAGGAAAGAATTGGATTGGAATACGCTGAAGGCATACAGAATTGATTTAAGACAGTTTTTTGAGTTTGCACAGGAAGATGTCCCAGAAAAAAGCAAAATAGAAGGCTATATAGTGGAATTACATAAAAAATACAAGCAGAAAACAATAAAACGTAAAATTGCATCCATCAAAGCATATTATAATTATTTGGAAGAGTGCGAAATTATCGATGATAATCCGTTTAGAAAAATCAAAGTAAAATTCAAGGAAACGACAATTTTACCTAAAATAATCCCGCGTGAAGAAATTGAATCTCTCTTGAACTATATGTATTCGCATGAGCATAGAAATAGTAATGAAAAGATGTACAAATACTGGCTGAGAGATATATCTGTAATAGAAACTTTGTTTGCCACAGGAGCCAGAGTGTATGAAGTATCAAATATAAAAATAGACTGTATAAATTTGAATACAGGTCTAATCAAGATCATGGGAAAAGGCGGTAAGGAAAGATATATTCAGATTGCTTCCGCTGAGATTTTGAATATTCTAAAAAAATATTACAAACATAATTCAGAAGCAATTAAGAAAAGTGGATTTTTCTTTGTAAACAGCCGGGGGAATAGATATACGGAGTATTCCATTAGGTTAATGCTCAAAAAGTATACAAAATTAGCAGGTATTGAAAGAAACATAACTCCCCATATGTTCCGTCATTCATTTGCTACATATCTCATAGAAGAAGGCGTTGATGTTAGTTGTGTACAACAAATTCTAGGACATAGTTCAATAAAAACTACTCAGATATATATTCATATTGCAGCAAAAAAGCAGGCTGAGATTTTAAGAGAGATGCATCCCAGAAAATACATGAATATACTTAGAGTAGCATAAAAATATTTCTTTTAATTCATTACAGCTATAGATTACGATCAGCTTGATTTAAGGTGGTCTTTTTTGTGTGCACAAAAAGCAGATTGGGTAATGGTTATATTTATTGTACAGGTAAAATAGGGATTTATCTGTATTATTTAAAAAGCTAATCTGGAGATTATGAAGAAAAATATGGAAAAAAAAGTAAGTATTTGTTATAATTAAAATGATAATTAGGAGTTATCCGGTATCGGAATGATATTAGATAATACCTTATTATCCCATATCGAAGTACAAAGAGAATAATGTAGGAGAATATATTTTGAATGCAATAATTTTAGCTGCTGGACATAGTTCCCGTATGATTGAGGAAAAACAATATACCCATAAGCCTTTATTACCAATTCTTGGACTTCCCAATATTGAGAGAACAATTCTAATTTTAAATGACTTTGGAATAAATGATATTGTTATAATTGCAGGAATATATGCAGATCAATATACATTTTTACAAGAAAAATATGGTTGTACCATCGTATCTGATCCCAATTGTTCAGTATCTACGCTCTATGGGATATACAGTATTGTTAATATTATAGGTGATACTTTCATCATTGAAGGTGATGTTGTTTTGGCAGAGAATATTTTTATTAACAAACCTTATAGCTATTATTATGTAATGAAATATTTAAATCCGGAATTTGACGCTTGGAAACCTATTCTTGATAAAAATGGGCGAATAATTTCCTTTGAAATTGGTTGCTTTTCAGAACCATGCATTTTTGGAGTATCTTTTTGGAGTAAATCTGATGCAGAAATTTTCAAAAAAATTATTGCTGATATCAGTACTCCTGAAAATTTATCTAATAGCGAAAACTTCTGGGATGACTATTTTAATGATTTTTTGGACGAAATCCAAATTCACACTTTAGAAATACCCAATTATGTTGCATCAGAAATGAACAATATAATCGAATATGATATGGCTATAACAATGTGCCAAAAGTATTATTCTAATCCAAAACAATATTTTATAAACTGGCATAATAATAAAAATGAGTATTCGTATATAATGAATACATCTCAAGCACTAAGTTATACCCAAAAACTTTTGGAAGAGTATATCTATAAGCATCCTGACGAAAACTTTAGTTTAACTAAACCATCATACTTTGAAAATAATGAATATCCTTATATCATACAAAAAGAAAAGAAAAGCATTGGGTTTATAGATATAGCTATTGAAAAAAATTTTTTTCTGCTGAGAAGAATTTATCTTGATAAATCTTATCGAAGACAACGATTAGGAACTCAAATTTTAGAAAATATAATTACATTTTCTAAACTCACAAACAAGGAATTACGGGTAAACGTTTATGATGAAGAGGCAGAAAAATTTTATAAACGTCTTGGATTTAGAAAAAATTTTACAAATTACGTAATAAGGAGACAATGAGTATGGATATAATTCAAGAGTGTTTAGCTTATTTTAAGAATATAGATATAAATTTCGATTTGCTAATAATAGCTGACACACAAAATAAAACTACAAAGAACAATAACTATATTGTTCATACTGATGAAAGTGAGTTTTTTTCTAGAAGAGAATTTGCTGAAATTGCTTCGACATTATTTTATATTTTTGGTTATGCCAAAGTTTTTTACTCAGAATTGGATTTCATAAAATTTGTGATGGATGAGCATCCCTCATCCACAGAATGTTACATATATAATTTTAGCAGAGACGGAATTGCTGAGGGAAAAAAATCATTAATCCCTGCTTTTTGCGATTTATGCGGTCTTAAATATACTGGATCAAATGCTTTTACCATATCCTTATTGAGAAATAAATGGATTTTTACACAGGTACTTTCTAATATGGGGATATTAACACCAAAGTCTGTTCTTTATACATTTAATAATCATAATATATTAGAACCTTTTTTGGATACGACAATACTTTTAAAGAATATTCATGAATCAGCAAGTATAGGCTTGCTTACAGACAATAAAATATATTTAACAAAAGAAAATTTGAAAACAGTTGATATGACACTACAACGGATGAACACTAAACAACTACTCATACAAGAATATATTAGCGGCCTAGAATGTGAAGTTTTAGTAATACAGTTTAAGGGAAAGTATTATGCACTTGAGCCAGTGGAAATTGTTATAAATGGTAATGATTTTTTAGATTCCTTAACATCAAACCTATATAACTATTCGTTTAGAAAACTATCCGATAGATTGAGTCCAACAGTAATAGAACAAATTAAAAAGCAAGCAGTTAAAGCTGCACAAATTTTAAGCATTAAAGACTATGCGAGATTTGATTTCCGTATAGAAAAAGACCAGCCATATCTTATCGATATAGCTGGAACACCATATACTATAAAACATAGCTCGGTAGCGTTTCTGTTTGAGAATATAATGCATTTAGATTATAAAGATATTTATAAGACAATAATGGCGTGTTCTTTTTCAAATTATGATATACTTCAATCATAAGATGTATATTGCAAATCAGATAGCATAAGCCCCCGGCAGAAAAAAGAAGCCAATTCGCTAGATCGTCGTTTCAAAGGTACTAGATTATTACAAAAATCATATCCATCTAATATTTGACGATTCAAAATAATCTCTTTCAAAGCAAGAAGTTTCTTATCCCAAAAAACTTCTTGCTTTTGAAATAATGATGGAACAAAATCACCTAATAAATTAGTAATTTCTGTTGCACTCTCCCATTTTTCATCTAATATATATCTATATACTTCGAACCAAGCAAAATAATAACGATAAAAGTCATCCACATCATCATCTTCAATATTTGACACATCATCGCAATCCATTAGATGCTCCAAATATTTTTTGAATTTGAGATATTCTGAAATATTACCGTAATAAAGACTTAGCGAACATATATTAGTGAGAATAACAAATTCTGTTGCACATGAGATACGTTGTAATTGTTTCCTTAATTTTTTGACGGTTTTCTTTGCATATCTAAAGCAATATTTTTTTGTATGGGATTGTTCATACCTAAGAAAATCTGCTATTATCATGTTATTTAGTATTTTCTGTGGGTATGGTATTGATATTTCATTTTCTATAGAAACTTGCATAGCTTTTCTGCATGCCTGTATAGCTTCATTATATTTTTGTATAACTATGTCTGTTCCTGCTTCACAGATTAATGTGATACAATATTCATCCCAGATCTGATTGTCATAAAAATACTTTTTTGCTTTGTCATAATAAATATTACATTGCGTCTGGTTTACAAACAGAAACGCTTTCCGATTAAATACATTCTCCATATATTTAGCAATGCTTTTACTAGATTGAGAAGTTTGTATATTCCTGCTAAGTGAAAGGCTAAGATCATAGATCCGTTTAAATAACTCTGTGTTGTTCAAAACATCTAAGATATAGGGTGCAATATCATAGATAATCCTAAGTTTCAAAACAGTTTCATCAACGATAGGCATCTCTATAGGATATTGTAATAGGACTAAATATATAGGTTCTTCAGCATACTGAACGAGCTGACTTAATATTTGTTTCAATTGTAAATACCAAGGTTTATAATTCCTATACATAAAATGGAAATAAGCTCTTGCCAGTTCTGCCTTTAAGGGAATCTCGAAATAATCTTTTTGTAAATTATGGTACATCCCATTAAGTTTATCATAATCCGATCCCCCTTCACGTAGGGTATTGTAAAATGATTTTATTGCTTCAAAATCATCATAGTAATAGGAATCTTTTTCTTTTCCAATCAACCTTTCAATTTTTTTAATTTGTTCCAAATTATTAAAACTAAGTGCTTCTGAATAGGAAAGTATAAGAAGGGCAAAAATGTCATCTTTCAAATATCCATTGTATGCCCATAAATAGTATGCTCTTAAAAAATATTGATCTTGTTCCTTGTTACTATAATAATTGTAATAATCTAAATATCTTTCTTTATTCTTATCATTTAGTTCTTTCTTCAGAATTTTTTGTATTTCATCACAAGCGAAAGAATAAAAGTTCAACGAGTTTTTTTTCAGCAACGCTTGCTTTTGAGCTAGATATAGACTCTCTCGAACAGTGTTTGTTTCTTTATGTGTTATGCTTGCAATTTCTTGACTACCAAAGTTTTTTAGGCTAATTGAGGAAGACAAAATGATGTCTTCCATATCATATTCATTTACATTTCTGGTTAGACCTTTCTTTTTAAGTTCACCCAATCTGTATGTAACCACTGAATCTAAGGCTCTAAAAAAATCAACATTTTGCTCTACTAAATCTATATACAGAAAATCGACTAATTTTAAATTAGACGCACAAATTTTTTTGATTTGTTTAATCTTTTCCTCTATGTCCTTTTTCTTTACAATTATTTTATGTTTTTCAGTTAGATATTGTAAAATATCATTTTCATCATAGTCTTCCAATACATTTTTTTCGATTGTAGAACAAGATAGAAAATCCTTTATGCATGAATCATCAACATCACTTATGAGAAAATATAGATGATGTCTAAAGGTACTTTCAAGAGTGGTTATATTCTTCATTAGTATTTCAATCAGATATTTTACTTTATTATCTAATTTAGAGTAATCGGGTAGGCAAATTAATAAATCAGAAGAAAATCTTTTTTTAAGAAGATTAGATATTTGATTAAATTGGCTATCATTTTTTTTAGTTGATACCGATGCCGCTATATCAACTCCAATCCCCCAGCGTATTGGTAATGAAATAGTAGTTTCAATATTATCTACGGAACTCTTAGAAGAATTTTCGTATAAAGATAATTTGTCTCCTTCAGCAATATATACTTGCAATTTGTTATTTTGTCTATTTTTGCTATGTATTCTATTGATAACTTCAAATACTACATGTGATTTTCCTGATCCATGATTACCTAAAATAATGGTAGCCTCTGAGGCTGATGCAGTAATATATTCTTGAGTCAATTTCTCTATTAACTTATTTCTACCTTCTAAATTTTTATACTTATTTTCTTTCATATCTTTATTACAAATAGACCTTCAATAAAATAATATAGGATAATAAGGTATTATCTAATATCATTCCGATACCGGATAACTCCTAAATATCCTTTAACATTCATAAAACTAAGAATGAGAAGTACTATTTTCATATGAGAAGATTTGATTTTACGTTCAATTGAAACCTTATGGAAAAGAGGGGATGATCAGTAGAACATGCAATGGAAGGGCTAAAAATTCCTGAAAAAGAAAATAGCAAATATTTAGATGAATAAGAAAGCATTAAAGTACAAAATATATGAATTTTGAAAATAGTAAGGTGAGCTGTGCTCTGGCTGTTCCCTTATTGTATGGTATGGATAACTACGCATACTCTTTGAATAAAATTCTAAAGCTGTTTAGTACTAGAAAAGATATAGACGAAAATAAAGTAAAATCACAAGCTAGAGTTGTGGGAAGAAACAAATCTTCTTTACTGTTGAAAGAGAAGGCTTATCCAGTAGAAAATAGTCCGATTTTACGTTAAAAAATTGTGTACAAGATTGCATATAGTTGTAAAATTTAGTATAATATCAGTTATTAAAGACGGAAGCAAAAAAGGAGGAATTCCATGAATAAACGTATCGCGAAGAAGAATTTAAAAAAAGCTTTTAAAGAAATGGAAAGTAGCCGTGGAAATGGCGTTTCAGTTATTATAAAAACACAGGCATACGTAGATAAAAATGGAAAAGAATGCGATCCATTAGAAACACCAAATGCCAGATTTATCCAGTTAAAACGTCCTAAAATTCAATATATTAGGAATACGGAGAAATAAGAATACTATCTATATTAGAGAAATTTTTTGCATTGAAAGGATCTATTTACTTTCGGTTTCTTATATTTTGTGTAAGGAATCGCTTCATATGAAGAACAATAATTTCAAAAAACAATAAATTTCTTATGATCCTAAAACTGTTGTTGACAGTTTCTCTATCTAATGCTAGGATAAAGTTGTATTCATTTATGCACAAGCAAATTTGTGCAATTAATTTTTATTCTGCATGGTAGCAGAAGATTTATTTTGGCATAGTCTGCAATAAAATATAGGAATAAGTTTAAGACAAGGTATAGAAAGACAAATACCTTGTCTTTTTTTGTGTGTAGAAAGGAGGAACATACCTATAATTTGCAGACAGAAAGGAGAGAAAATGGCAGAGATAAAATTATTTGATACCTGGACATTTCAGGAACAAATGCCGGAACCATTCAGCCAGTTTTTACAAAAAGAAGGATTACGAAAAACTACTACTATGGTGGAATGGCTTTCCCAGTATAATCAGGGAAGACAGGCAACACTGCATCCCCCTACATTGAGGGCAATGCTCAATATTGCAGGGATTTATTTGAAGCAAACAGAAGGAGCCCTTGGATTTCAAAAAGGAAATTATGATTTGTTGAACTTCTATTGTATGGAATATGTAAAGGGAAATCGACGCCACGCATTGGTTTATAATCCGATCAGTGCAAAAATACGCGGTGTCTGTAAAACAGAAAAACAAACATATAAAGCTCTGGATTTTGTTGAAAGAAACGTCAGTGACGGAGAGGAAGTTCTGGCAATGCTTATTTATGTCAGTCTGGAAAAGAAAGAAGCATTATATAACCTGGAATTTGCTCAGAATTTTATTATATTCATGCAGCAAATGAAAGAAGGCTGGAAAAATGGAAAACTTGCATTAAAAGCGGCTTTTCTTTGTTGTGATAACCTGTACCGGAGAGTAGAAAATGTACAGGATTTCAACAATGAAGGAATTCCGTTGGAGAAAAGTCAGCTTGGAAAGAATGGTATGGAACAACTTTCGAAACTTGCAATCGAAAGCGAACTATACGCACCAAACGATGCGATCAAAGGTATATTTCAGATTTTGGGAGAAACGAAGAAAGCAAGAGAATGGACGTTAAAAGAATTAAAGAAGATTTACGGTCAGCACTGGTCGTTTCCAAAGGATTATGAGGATCGTATTCCACAGTTTCCAGAGGATATGAAAGTCGGGGAATATGCGCAGGATATTCTTTCTGCAATTGTAGAGTCACCTTTCCGGAAATTTATGATCACCGGAAATGCAGGAACAGGAAAGACAACAGACGCACAGATGATTGCCCAGATTTTAGGAGTGCCTTATTTTGCTTTAAACTGTGGACCGGAAACCGATGAAAGTACACTGGTGGCAGGGATTTATCCTAATTCCAGGAAAAAGACCGAAGACCATATGAAGTTTCCTTCTTTACAGGAATTTGTTGCAGATCCGATGCAGGTATTGGAAGATGTAGCCTATACAAGAAAAGAAGGGATTAGCAAAAGCGAAGCCTTTCGAGAACTGTTAGATGCAGTGTACCAGTCCGGTTACCAGAAAGCAAAAAACGAAGGGGATTTTGTAATGCAAGAATCGGAAATCATAAAAGGCTGCCGAATGCCTTCGGTGATTGAAATTATGGAGGCTTCTCTTATTGTAGAGCCGGGGACACTTGGAAAACTTAACCGGTTATTAGATGACTCCAGGAAATTGGACCTTCTGTACGGGGAAGTCGTAGAACGACACCCAAATGCAATTATCATCATCACGACCAATCTAAATTATGTTGCAAATAGGGAATTTGATTTTTCCGTAGTATCCAGAATGAATAAGGTACAGCATCGCAAAGACTTAACAGAGCAGCAGTTGGCAGAACGTGCCATGTTTCGGACAGGCTGCAAAGATATGGAAGTTTTAAAACAGATGGCAAAGGTAATGAAACGACTGGATGCAGTCGTAAAAGAAGAATTTGGAAAAGCCGGACTTTGTGGCTACAGGGAATATGAAAACTGGGTATATGAATATATGCGCACCCAAAATCTTGTAAAGGCTGCAGAAGATACGGTATTATCCAAGCTTGCTTCTGATGAAGAAGACAGGAATCTGCTCCGGCAGGTATGTATGGAGATTTATGTAGAGTGAGGAAAGGAATCTGTATGAGAAGCGAAAGAATAAGAAATAGCAGGCAGACAGAGAAGCGTTTGCTACGGGACATGGAAGTATTTTTTTCTCCTCAATTTTTAAGGTTAGTGCAACGGATTGGAAAAGAGATTACAGATAAGCATGATGCACAGATCCGATTTTATTCCGATGCAACGGATCACAGAGCCGGTTATTTTGAAGGGCGCTATATATATATCAATACTATGAATATGCTTACACAAAGTTTTCCGACTTTGGATTTGAGAAGTAAAAGTCTGATAGGTGTAGAAGGACATGAATGCGGACATCAGAATTACAGCAGTATCTATCTGAGACGGAAATATATAGATGGAATTGCAAATGGGATTTTATATCCAGCCTGGCCTATACCGGAAACGGAGCAGGAAACCCAATTTTTACAAAGTATGAAAGAGGGTTTCCAAAAGAAAGATGCGGTTCTTTTAGGACTTTATCTGCAAACAGCCGGAAGGCTGCATGGATATCTAGAAGATGCCTTTATTGAAGAACAGATGTGCAGAAGATTCCCGGGCAGTATCAGGCAGGGAATTTTGCAAAATCGTAAGAGGAATATGGAGCAGATTTCCAGTCTGAAAAGCCAGATAGTACAGGAGAAATCAAAACTAAAGATTATGTTACTTTTGTTGGTGCAATATATGTTTACCCACAAGGTCAACGTGTGGGACGGAGAAGTTACAGAATATATGGAACTGCTTAGAAACTGTATTCCGGTTCTTTCGAAAGCAATTGCTGATATGGGGGAAAGCACAAGGTATCTTGCAACAAATCAGATTTTATTGAAGTTGTGGCCTTTGTTTTTAGAAGAAGCGGAGGGCATGGAAAGAAAAATAAAATCGGCAGGAGAAAACAAAGAAAACGTATTAAAACAGACTTTTGATGAGTGGAAAGAAGATCTGCCGCAATACTCGGAAGAACCTTCCTGCAGGGAAATCCACATGGAGCGAAAGGAAGCTTCGGATGTTCTTTGGAATGGAGGAGAACTGAAACATACTGTTTCAGAAGAAATACAATCCGTTCAAATGGAAGGAGAAAGTGCAACAAAAGAGCAGGAAAGCCTGACAGAAGAAAAAACAGAGCCCTTACTTTCTGAATTGCAGCAAGAAACGGTAAAGACAATTGATATTGGAAGAGAACTTCAAAACATCTGTCTGGAATTAAAAAGAGAAGCGCGGGAAAAGAGATATGAGGAATGGATGCGGGAGCGTTTGAAAGAGATTTTAGAAAATACGGAGTTTACACCTGTGAACCAGGAAATCAAAAAGCATATTTTCCGAAAAGAAATCATTTCGCAAGCGGCATATCAAAAATACAGAAATCTTAAACCGCAAATAAAACATATCCAAACGAAAATGAAGCAGGATCTGCTGCCAGTTCTAAAAAGGAAGAAAACCTATATTCTGCGAGAACAGCATATGGGAAAAGGATTGGACATGGCACATCTGTGGAATCCTGAAAAAAGAATTTTTAAGACCAAAATTCCTTCCAGAAATATGGATACAGCGATTGGATTTTTATTGGATCAGTCTGGCTCCATAGATAACAAGCGGTGGGAAACTTCGGTTTTGACTTCCCTTTGTGTCGTGGAGTTTGCACAAATACTTGGTATACCCATCTGTGTAAATGGACATTGTACAGGGACGGAACAGACAGGTAGAAGGCAGGAGGAAATCGTGTGTTTGCATTCTTATTTGGAGTTTGAAGAAAAGAAAGAAGGAAAGTATCGGATTTTAGATATGGAAACCAGTGGAGCTAATAGGGACGGAGCAGCGCTTCTTTACATGGCAGAAAAAATGGCAAAAAGAACGGAGAAGATGAAAATTTTGATTTTTTTCTGTGATGGGCTTCCGAATGCACAAGGATATGGCGGAAAAGTGGCAAGAGAAGATTTGCAGAACGTACAGAAGCGGTTGAAACAGAAACAGATTACACTGCTTGTAGCAGCGATTGGAACGGATCAGGAAGATATCCGAAAAATTTATGGAAATGCCTGTATCAATGCAGAGGATCTGGAAAGGCTTCCGCAGCAGATTGTAAAGAAACTTTTAGATTATATGGGATAAAAACGGCAGAAGGGACTTTTTTAGGTTCCTTTTTTTGATGGGAGGATTTATGGAACAGAACAAAGAATGGGTTGAAAACTTTTGGAGTACAGGATATGTCATCCGCCTGGGAAAAGACCAGTATTTTCAGAAAATTAAAGATAAACGTATTGTGACGGCGAAAATTTGGAAAGCAGCTTTCTTCCAAAGCTTAAAGGAAGCGGAAATGTTTGCCCAAAGGTATCTTTGGTATGCCGGTATGGACCCGCAGATTTGTTATCGTGGGTGGATACTGGTATCTGTCGAAAGTGAAGAAGAACAGGAATTGTTTTGGAATGGAAAGCAGTTTGTTCCGGAAGTTGAAAAGGCAAAACTTTTTTCCAGTTCCCGGGAAATGCAGATTTATGCAAAACGTTTGGGATTATCGAGAGAGACTTATCCGGAATTATTGCCGGTATGGAAAAAACAGATGAAAAATGCTGCGTAAGGAGGAAACAGGATGGAAATTAAAAACTTAGCACAATTAAAACGAGTAATACAAGAGAAGAGAGAATTTATTATCAGAGCACATCGATTGAATAAATTTTTAGGACAGAGGAGAATACCCAACGTGGTACAAAGTAATGGATTTTATTCGGTTATATCTAGACAGCCGGAGCATGAAGTCAGTTGTGCTAACAGGGGAAAAGGAAGCTGGATTGATTTTGGAAAAGCAACTCAATGGGAATTTCAAGATGGAAAATGTAGCATGTATTTTCCAGAAATGGAGCATATACCTGACAATCTAATCTGGTCGATTGAATTTTGTGAGGATGGAAGCAATATCCGACAAAAGCTTTCCTGTTCTATTCTCTGTAATGCCTATTATCATGGAGAACTCTTGCTGCCAGAAACCATAAAAACATTCTCAGAGGCACTGGAATATGCGAAAGAACATTTGGATGAAATTCCATTAGGTGAAATGAATTATATAGAAAACAGTGATGTACTCGATGAGGAAAATTGTGAAATAGAGGATACTATTGTGGAAGAAATATCAGAAGATAGTGGCAAAGAAAATGGTTCCCCAAATTCCAAAGAGGAATGGTGGAGGCTTATAGAAGGAATTAAAGAATATGAAAGCAGATTGGTAGAAAAGGGAAGGAGAGAAGATGCAGAAAAGATTGCCAGATGCATGGATTCCTTCTATCCAAATGATGTTGTAAAGGAGATTTTAAAAGATGGAGAAGGAAGTGTTTCTGAAGTAAAAAGAGGAGGAATTTCTTTGCTAGATGACGATTATTATTTGGCAGAGACGAAGCAACCTTATTCCTTCCGACAGGTTACTCGGGAGGATATTCTTGGAATATTGGAGGAATATTCCCAAAACGGTTATTTGGTACCCAGCTTTTCAAAGGAAACAGTTATCTGGCTTTCGGAAGAACATGAAAACAATTCCAAAACATCAAGATTTTATTATCCTGTGCAGCTGTCGCCATGGAGAAGCCTACAAATGATTCGACAGTTGGATTGCTGGTATGCAGATACCGATTTGGATTGTCGGGAATATGCAGAAGAATACCAAAGGATCGTATCTGGCATTTTGCATGGTCTTGTGATTTTAAACCCGAAAAAACTCGCATTAGAAGAGGTGATTGCAGAATGGGAAGTAAATTTTACAGAACCTGAAAAGAGCGGGTATCGGACAGCTTTTGATGAAATTCGTAAGGGTAAAATTCCAATTATCCGAGACTGTAATTATACGACAGATGAACGATAAAAGAGAGAAATAAAGGGCTGTGTTAGCAGCCCTTTCCAGAAAGGAGAACAAATGGATATCTTAAAAGAAAAAATAGATGCAAACAGTTTTCAGACTATGAAGCATATCATTTTTCTTACATCAACAAAGAATGATAAGGCGTGGAGATTTGAAAAAGAAGAGGATAAACGTTTTCTTCCAATGGGGAAAGAACAGAAGGAGGAAGATGCGTATACCTTTCAGTATCCGGGTGAGATGCTGGAGCGGTATAAAGAAAAGATAGGGGATAGTATCCAAATACGCAGGGCGTTGGCATTTGCTCTTGTAACTATGTCTGATTTTTATGAAGCACAAATGTATGTGGGAGCACAATATGAAAACTTTCTGAAACGGATCGAACGAGAAGCGGAAACTGATATTTATCTAGCAGGGGCGATGTATTTTCTGACATCTTCTAAAAAGAAAAAAGAACTCTATCATGAAAGGATAAAGAACTACGCATACAAAGAACTTGCAGAATGTATGTGTATCTTATTTTTAGGCAAAGGTGAAAAAGAAATTTGGGAAATCTTAAAGGAGCTTGTATGCAGCTTCTTCGAAAAAGAAAGAGAAGTGAATATTTTTCAAAATACGGAAATGTATATCTGGTTTTTCAGAGCCTATGAAACGGAAATTAAAAAGGAGAGAAAAAAGATATTTTCGAAATTAAAACTTTTGATAAAGATGCAGCATACTCATGTAAAAGAACGTTCAGAGTTATTGCAACAGATGCAAAAGGCAGGTTATCAAAAAGAAGAAATTTTTTATTTAAACCTGCGGATGCTAAAAGCAGCTAAAGAGGATCGGATAGAAACAGTAAGTCAGATTACTTGGGAGAGGGCTTCGGAAAGTTTTTGTGCTTTTATCTGTAATCAGAAGAAATCATATCCGAAAGAAATTTACAAGTTTTGCGGGGAACTGCTCAAAGAGCATTTTGTTTATGGAATTAAAATTGGAGGATACAATGGAATTTTAGAAGCTATGAGGTATCAGGTCACTGTTAAAAATTCCAAAGTATATGCGTTGCTTTATCCCTATGCAGGAAAACAACAGGCAAATCCAAAATGGTTTTTTATTCCATTATGTAAAACACAGGCAAAAGAAATTCTGCTATTCTTGGGAAAAAAAGATTTTGACAAGCAAATCCGGGAAACTTTGTATAACGAAACATTTACAGAACAGGAACTTCGGGAGTATCTAAATATGTATAGGGGACTGACAAAGGTGGATTATATCCAACAGATGCTACAAGAAGAAAACTATCAAAATCATAATATTTTTGAAACATTTGCAGAAAAGAATTTCTTAGATCCCCGACAGATTATAAAAGAATTGCTTACAAAGGGAGAAGGAAAAGTGATTTCTGAATGGGAAGAACCGGAAAAAAAGAAGTATGGCTATATTCTTTCCTATATCGAAGAAATGGATACGGATTTAAAATTTCAGACTGCAAAACTTCTTTTGGATAACCGCTCCATGGAAGAAATCAGAAAAGCAGGGAAACGGAATTTCTTATGGAAAAGTGTTGGAATTCAGGAATACTATTACAGACGAGAATACGATGAAATGAATTTTATGAAATCCCATTTGAAACCAAACCAGGTTCTTCAGTTGTTTTTCTGGGTAGAAGAATCCATTTATCGGTTTCAGCCACAAAAATACTTTGATTTTCTTTTAAATGTTTTGGGAAAAGAGGAAAATCTTATTTGGCTTCCGAAAGAACAGGCACAGAAATTTTGGGAAAAACTTATAGCGCTTGGAATAGAAGGCGCCGGAAGCAAGAAACTGAGAATGCTATACATGGGGAAAGAAGAACGGGAGCGGTTTTATAAGGAACAGGAAGAAGCCGCAAGGCAGAAAAAAGAGGCTGAACTGGAAAAGCAGACAGCAGAAGCATACCAAAAGTTTTTGAAATTGCAGGAAGAAAAAACAGCAGAAGATCTTTTTTCTAAAATCAATTTACTCTCCTATTCTTATCAGAAAGATGCCTATGTAAAAGCAGTAGTTTGGTTTTTGAAGAAGTATTTGGAACAAATAGAGTGGAAATTATCACAAGAAGCCTTTTGGGAATATTTAGAACTGCTATTAAACTTAGGAAAAAAGAAAGGAATAGAGGTAGCAGCGATAAAAGAATGGTTGATAAAGACGGAGGTAGAAGATGTTTACAACAGTGAAGGAACACATGGGAATTGTTAAGGGTCTGGAAGGACTTGGCTGGCAGGAAATTTTAGGATTTTCTAATCAAGAGCTCCTTCCTTTTACGAAAGCAATTGATACAGATGAAAAAAGAAGCATACTGAAACAGCTTCCGATTGAGTATGGAAAGAAATTGGTGGTTTATCCGGAATTTCTTTCAAAGATCATAAATCTGCAAAAAGCAGGAATTTCAGCTTACAGAATAGAAAGTTTTATCGGTGGTGCAGAGGGAAGACTACTGGACTCTTCTTATGAGGAATTGGAAGCAGCTTTAAAAACAGAAGAAATTTCAGACAGATATGTAGCCATATATCTGCAATACTTTTTTTCCAGCCATTTGTCTGGAAAAGAGTGCAGTATATTAAATGCAAATCTGGAGTTTTTCGAAACATATGGTGATAAAAAGTTACAAGATTTAAGTTATTCAGAACGAATGTTTTTGAAAGAACCGATTTTTTCTGGGGACTTTTTCTGCGAAGTGATTGCAGAGAAAGATTTCTTTCAGGATTTAGGGAAAGCGAATGTATTGAACCTTTTAAAATATTTGACAGAGTTTCCATTGCCGATGTTAAGCAAAGAGGCATACAGACAGATTGTAAAAAATGCAGAAGAACTTTATCCGTTACTAAGAAAAATTATGCTGCGCTTACATAAAGATATACAATCCTGTTTTTTAACAAGATGGCTGGAGAATAAACAGTTATTGTTTGATTTAAACAGATTTGTAAGACAAGGATGGATTTCACAAGGAAATTTCTATACAAGAGCAGGGTATGTACAGGAGGTTTATCGGTATGCCATAAAAGCGATGGATCGATTGGAATATTACCAAGAGTCAGTACTTCTTTATGCAGTCAAACATCAGAAAAAACATTTTTTGAAATTGTATGAAGAAAATACAGAACTGTTTCTTGAACTTCCGTGGAATTCTATTTTATTTGAAAAATCATTTTATGAAGAGTATGTCAATCTAAATACATTAAATTTTCAAAATTTAAAGGAATGCAGAAAAATAAAGGAATGCTCTATTATAGAAAAGACAGATATGACACAAAAAGAGTATACTTTTGCGGAAATAAAATTATTTACTTCCTGCCCTGACAGGGGATATATCCGCTTATACCACAAACTAAATTATAGAAGGGTCGATGACCGTTTGAGAGTCATGCAGGAAGTGGTGAAAAAAAGGCTCTTGGAGAAAGAAAACAGTGAAGAAACTTTGGAAGCAGTTGCTGCTTTTTTGTCCCACAAACTGTTATCTAAGTGGATGAAGGAAGAACTGGGAAATATTTCTGGTTTAGAGGGAACGGATATACCGAAGTTGTTTCTTTCCTGGGAAAAAGTTGTACGGTTTCTTCCAGAAGTGAAAAACAGTTTCCAACTGCGGTATTTGCTAGTAAATAAAGAAAAATTAAGTGCGTATTCAAATTTTCAGTCTGCCTATGCCGATCTATTAAAAAATGATCCCCACTGGGAGTGGATGAAGAGTACCTTTGCTTTCTCCAATTCGTTTATCCGAGAGTATGAAGCAAATATCCAGGCATTCCTGGAACAAGGCGGTTCTGAAATTTTGTATGAATTTTATAAAGGAGATACCGGACAGACAGAAATGTTGCGCAGATTATTAGTGGCAGAACTAATGGGGAAATTTAAAGATTTAAAATACCACGAGGCAGATCTGGAAAAAGAACTTGCTTTTCCAATTTTGGAAAAACAGATGAAACTGTGGGCAGAAAATCTGCAACTTCAAAAAAAGGAATGGAAAATCTGGGAAGAAGACCGTTTTCTTCCAGTGATGCAAATTGGGGAACTGCCGGATAAAACCTGTCTAAGTTACAAGACAGGAATGTATCGGAAGTGTCTGTTATCCTGCTTTGACAGTAATAAGAAAATTATATATATTTCTTATCAAGGCAAGATTGTCCTTCGGGCAATTCTTAGGCTTACCAAAGCATCTGAAGAAAAAATGGAAAGGGAGAACAAAGAATTTGAATTTGTAGATTTCACAAAGGATAATAAGGAAGAGAAGACAGAGCAACTGGTTCTGTTTTTGGAAAGAGCGTATGTGAAAGGAATTTCGGAAAAACTGGAACAGGAGATGTTTGAACTTCTTCTTGATATGGTAAGAAAGAAAGCGGAAAATCTCTGTATCCCTTTGCTACTTAGTTATGATTACATTGATGATATACCAAAGGAAAAGTTCCAAAAAGAGAGCAGATATATTTATATTTCAGCCACGAAGGGAAACGAGCAATATTTGGACTCACTGGGAGGAAAACATGGGATTGCTTCAGAAGGAAAGTACCTGAAAACAACAGTCTATTTTCCGATATTTCAGAAAGATTGTATGCATGGAAGATGTGAAAGAATGGGATTTATGGAAGCACAATAGGAAAATTCGTTTGTCAGTTCTTTTGATGTCTGATATAATAATTGTAACAAGAGAGTCAGTGATTGCAGAAGAGAGAGGAATTTACGTGGAACATACAAAAGCAGATATTATATTTAAAGATTTTTGGCGGAATAATGAACGGTTCGCTGATCTTTTTAATGTAGTCGTGTTTGGCGGGAAAGAGGTCATTAAGCCAGAGACATTGCATGAAATGGATACAGATGTTTCTGGTGTCATTCAATTAAAAGATTATAAGGAAACCTTATCCAGAACAAGAGATGTGATTAAAAAGACTGCTTATGGAGTGGAATTTGTTGTTCTTGGAATTGAAAGTCAGCAGCATATTCATTATGCCATGCCGCTGCGTCATATGGTGTATGACGCAATGAGTTACCTGAAGGAATATCGGGAAATTACACGCAAATACAAAGAAAGCCCAGAGAAAAAGACAGAAGATGAATTTCTATCGAAAATGAGGAAAGATGACCGGCTTCATCCCGTTATTACATTGACGGTGTATTATGGTGAAAAACAATGGGACGGACCGTATTGTCTGAAAGATATGATTGTAGAAATGCCGGAAGAAATTGCCGCTATTTTCTCAGATTACAAAATGAACCTTTTGGAAGTACGGGATTCAGACCGGTATGTGTTCAATAATACAGATGTGCAAAGTGTTTTTGAAATTACCAGGGAAATCTTTGCCGGGCATTTTGAAAAAATTCAGGAGAAGTATGGAAACAAGGAGATGGGCTCAGATCTATTAACAGTGGTCGGTCAGATGACAGGATCAAAGGAACTGATTCGTATGAGTAGAAATATGGAGGTAAACAGTATGTGCGAGGCATTAGAGAAGTTGAAAGAAGAAGGCGAACAGAAAGGTAGAGAAAAAGAGAGAGAAGCAGTCATTCTTACCATGTTGCAGAATAATTATCCGATTTCAGAGATTTGTAAACTTTTGAATATCTCCGAAGAAGAGGTATTAGAAATAAGGGATAAAGAATAATATCGTTTTTCCCAAAATGAAGTAAAAAGAATAGTGGTATGTACAAAAAAGGCATCAAAAACAAAGGAGTTTTGGTGTCTTTTTTGTACCCAGAAATGAAAGGAAAAAATATGAACAAGTTGATATGTAAAAAATGCGGAAGAGAAATTCTACCGGAGAATGATAATGCATTAAAAAAGGAATATCCATATTATTGCAGTTTTTGTGATGAGAACAAATATGCATTTGAGTGTATATGTGTAGAAAAAAGAGAAACGGAACATAAAAGGGATAGGGTACTGATATGACAGACGAAGAAAGAGTATTATCCTGCCAACGTGAGATCCGAAGACTTCGAAGTGTTGTCAGGGAGTATGAAGAAGAAAGAAGAGTGTTTCTTGCATGGTTAGAGGTGGAAAGCAAAATACCATCTGAAAACCAGGCTGGATTGAATATGGTGAAACAATATTGGGATACATATTTATAGTAAAGTTAAAAAATAAAACGATTTAGGAGAAATTATGACAAACGGATATTTTGTGATAGAAGAAAAGGGAAAAATTAAAAAGGTAGTTTACTTAATGTCAGATGCATATTTAGACAATGGATATGGAGAAAAGATTATCCGGGCATTTGCAGAAAAACAGGAATTAAAACTTATGGAGAGAATATATCAAAATTTAGATTTGATGGATAAAAAGAATATACGATCCATAAAGCCGGAATGGTACCGAAAGACAGTACATTCCGATAAAGGGGACATTTTTTCAGAGTATGCTTATGTAGTCCGGGGAGAGAAACTGAGAGCGTATCACTATGGAAAATTGCTTTTCTGCCTAAAAAGAGAAGATGCAGAAATATGGCTGTACTTATTGAAAAATATGCAGCAATTGATAGATCATTTTTTATATTCAGGCGAATTGTTGGAATATCAGTGGAAAAATTATTTTTCCATGTTCCAATTTTTACAGAAGAAAATAGAAGAAGGGTTCGGCAAGCAAGAGTTTCAGCAGTATATGCGAAGAGAAGGACTCCCCCTTGCCTTTTTCAGAGATGAGCATTTGGTAGATGTATGGAATAGATATGATAGACCTGCGTATCAAAAAATATGGAAAAGAGGGACTCAGGAGGTCTTGTTTATTGTGGCAAGGCAGGAGCGTATCTGGAGAGCATACATACAAGGTCCGTATAGTCGGATTGCGGTATTCCAAAAATGTTCCAGTGAGAAAAAAATGTGTGACGTAATACGATTAGAACTTAGAAAAGAAAGCCTTAAATTTGAACAGTATGCAAAAATAACTGCTTATGTGAGTAAAATTACAAAGGAATTATTCAGACAGAAAATAAAACTAGAGGAGATACAACGATATTTACAGGAAGAACAGCAAAAATCACCTTGGTATCTTTGTGAAAGTGATCTTTCTGTTACAAACATTATCAATCACTTAAAGATGGTTTTGCGAAATGAACAATATAGACATAATGGGTAAAAACAGTAGAAAGAAGAGGCAAATAATATGGAGAGATATGATGCACGAAAAGAAACTTACGAAGAAATAGAGATCTTTGATACCTTGGCACTTTTTTCTTCGGGAAGAATTCAAAAGGATAGTGTTCCAGAAGGTTTTTATTGTTATGAAGTTCGGCATGATGATGAGTGTATGGGAATTCCATGTGAATTAAGCTTTCGCATCTTGGTAAACTTTTGGGGGACAGTAATATCCAAAGTTCCGCTCATAAGGGATGACGAATGTAGGAGATATATTGAAGATGAAGAGTGGGGGTATACAGGCAACGTAGAAATACAATTGGAGTCATGGGTTGAATCATAAAATGTAAAAAATCAGTCAAGTCAACAATATACAGGGCTATTTTGTTGACTTGACTATTGAACATATCGCCATAAACTTGTAGTCCACTTTTCTTTTTTATGCGAATAATAGTATTTTTTCGATAATAGAGTTCCATAATTACTATTATTTTTAGATGTGTAGAAAGTGGTATAACAATGTGTCGGAGAATGATTTAGGATTTCATTCTTCTAAAAATAATTGAACATTAGCTATAAGTTTAAGATGATCTTGAGTATACTCTAAAGAGCCTTTATAATGTTCAAGTGTTTCTTGTACATTTATAAGACCTAAACCATGGATTTGAGAGTTGGATTTTGAACTTTTTTTAAAACTATTTATATTTATTGGAGCAGTCAAAAAATTTTCTATTCGTATTAGCAATAGGGTGGCTTCTTGATACATATACAAGTTAATAGTTGTAAAATTATGTAAAGCACTGTATTCTAAAGCGTTATCAAGCAAGTTACTTAAAATTGTGCAGAGATCATAATCATTAATGCCTAAATCATTTGAAATAGTTCCTTTAAATAATATTTCTATATCTGGAAACTCTAAAATTTTCTGTAATAATAGCGCATTCACAAGAGTATTTCCGACATCAGGGATACGTGTAACTTTATGAGTTACATTATTTTCGATACTTTGTATATACTTCAATGCCTGTTCGGTGTTATTAGATTTTAATAGTCCTTTTAGAACATTAATATGATTTCGATAATCATGCCGTAACTTACGTATTTCGAATGTATTCTCCTTTATCTTATCATAATAAGATTTTAATATAACTATGTATTGTTTTTGCTTATAAAGAGTTTCTAAATCTAGATTTTTCTTTGAAACTGCCGTAAGATAAGAAAAAAGAATTCCGACAGATACTATACAAAGAATAGAAAATAAATTTACAGCGGAGCCATGTATGGAGTGTCATTCCTGTAAACAGGCGGCGGGCAAAAACCAGCCGGATATCATCTATGTCAGCCATGAGAAGCCGAATACGATTTCGGTAGACGATATCCGTACACAGTTAAACAATGACATTGTCATTAAGCCATACAGCAGCAAACATAAGATTTATATTGTGGATGAAGCGGAAAAAATGAACCAGCAGGCGCA
>SKEQ01000383.1_pt1 | contig 37284 bp, 41 predicted proteins | sample 4826751 | NCBI WGS metagenome assembly SKEQ01 (sample SAMN11008805, study PRJNA524170) | human gut metagenome | biome: Human fecal sample; material: Feces; isolation source: fecal sample from pouch patient p44 | host: Homo sapiens | place: Israel: Tel-Aviv | collected 2013-07-11 | reverse complement strand
CACTCATTGGTAAATAACGCTTTTGGTATTCTGTAAAAACTAAACTGGTCTGCTTCTGTTCCATAAAAATATTTAAAATTCATTTTTTTGTCCATGTATCTTCCTCCCTTCCTTTCTCTCATAGAAGTCCTTTTTTTAAACTTCTGTATCTCTTTTTTCTTTGAGGTATCTTATTTTGACAACCCTTATTCCTGTTCTCTTTTCCATTGTTCCAGTAATGCCTCAATCACCTTTTCCATATCCGTTTCCGAATAATCTTCCGGAAAATACTTTGTGAGCTTCTTTCCTGATAACACCACTTTTCGTTCCGGTGCTTTTACTGCTATGCAGCTATTGAAAATCGAAATCATAAATCCCTGGTTCACCGGTCCTTCTTCCAACTGCTTTCTCAAAGCTGTAATCTGCTTTGGTTTAACAAATCCTGTATCACGGATATACTCGTAGATCCATTTCTGTATTTCCTTTTCAATGTAGGAAATATCAACGGCAATGGTAAAATTCAATTTTTTTGCATCTACCATATCTAATAATTCTGGAATCAATTCTGTAAGGCGAATGTATCTCTGAACATTACGGGCACTCTCCCCTACCTGTTCCCCTAGCTCTTCTCTTGATTTCTTACCCAACTTGTGGCCATTATGACCACAAGTTAAATCAACTCTTTTTCCCTGTCTCTTTATCGCATCCAGTTTCATCTTATAAGCAAATCCCTTTTCACTCGGAAGTAACTCTTCTCGCTGAATATTCGCATCTACCATAGCAATCACTGCATCATCATCTGACAGTTCTCTCACGATTGCAGGAATAGTTTCCAATCCAGCTATAGCTGCCGCATGCATCCTTCGATGACCGGATATCATTTCATATCCATCTTCACCATCAGATCTTAATAAAACTGGTGTCAGTACCCCGTTGCCCTTTACACTCTCTATCAAATCTGCCATCTTTTCATCATCCAATACTTTGAAAGGATGATCTTTAAATGCATGGATTCTATTTATTTCTATTTCCATTGCAGATTCTTCATTGACTACTCCCAGCAATTCATCAATGCTTGTCAATTTGATTTTTTCTCCGCTTCTATTTTTCATTTTCCAAAACCTCCTGCGTCAAATTTTCATAAGCCATAGATACTTTTCCATTTGGACAATGACAATAAATACTTTTTCCTTCCGCACTTGCTTCAGCTACCTTAACTGACAGTGGAATGACATTTTCAAAGATAGAAATCTTAGATCCATAAGTTTCTCTCACTCTGGAAGCAATATCTTTGGCGTAATTAGTGCGAAAATCCACCATTGTCAAAAGAATTCCATGTATCGTTAGCTTCCGGTTCAATCTCTTCTTTACCATAGAAATAGTCCTGATCAACTGTTGAAGTCCTTTAACCGGCAGATATGCAGCTTGTACAGGTATCAGAACCGTATCAGAAGCTACTAAGGCATTGATGGTCATCATGCCTAAACTCGGCATACAATCAATCAAAATATAATCGTATCGTGATCGCATCGTATCAATATATTCCTTCATGATCAGTTCTCTGCTCATTACATTACTCATGGTTACTTCTAGAGCAGATAACTCAATATTGGCCGGTAGGAGATCCACTTGTTCCTCATGATGTAAAATGCCTTCGTCCTCAGCAATTTCCTCGTCATTGATAATATTCATCATAATAGTTGCAAGTGTAGTTCCAATATCATCCGGTTCTACATACCCAAGACTAGCAGTCAAACTTCCCTGTGGATCCGCATCGATCAATAACACTTTTTTTCCTTGTCTTGCCAATCCTACCCCAAGATTTAAAGTCGTTGTACTTTTTGCAACTCCGCCTTTCTGGTTTGCTACTGAAATAACCTTTCCCATTCTTCTTTCTCCCTTCTGATATTTTCTCTCAGATATTTTTCAAATGTGCTTCGCTTAATTAGAACTTTTTTCCAACCTTATAAACTGCTCCTGCCTTGTGAGATAATCTTACGATTGGCTTATATCCAAGCTCGTAATAATCCATAGCTTGTTTATAACTTATAAATTCATGTTGCATAAATTCTATATCTTCATCATCAATAAGATTAGAAAACATCCATACCTTTCCATGCATCTCAACTAAATTCCTTTCTCCGATTTGTCATCTTATTTTTCATGAAATTGTTCAAGATATTCATCAAAGATTTCTCTGTTTATCAAAACGATTCCTTCCATTCTGTAAATCGCACCCGCATCATTTGCAAGTTCCATCAACTTTTTATGTGACAGGCTATATACGATTTCTGCTTGTTGATAACGAAGAAATTTTCTTCTAAGTCGACGGGCTTCTTCTTTTACCTCTGAACGCTTCTGTTGGTTATAGTACATATTTTCTGTTTTCAAATCTGTTTCTCCTTTCAGCTTTTACTCAACCACAACGGACATTGTTAATGAATAAAAAAAGGGCACTCTCTGAAAGATTTTTCTTTCAAAAAGTGCCCTCAACAATCTATATTGTTGGAGTAGTATTACTGACAACTAATCACCATTCTTCATGATGATTCATGTTGGAATACAAATTTGTTGTCAAATTGTTGTCAAAGAAAATTTTTGTTGTCAAATTGTGAAGTATTTTTACTCACTTAGTACAATTTTGCTCCTGCCGGAATGTGATCATCCAGGATCAGAACATTCAATCCTTCTCTTCCTTCTACAAGGTGTGTAGCGGAGATGATCATACCGCAAGAATCAATTCCCATCATCTTACGTGGTGGAAGGTTTGTGATTGCAAGCAATGTCTTTCCAACCAGTTCTTCCGGCTCATAATAATCGTGAATTCCGCTTAAAATCACACGTTCTACGCCACTTCCATCGTCTAATACGAACTTCAAAAGCTTCTTAGATTTTGGAACTGCTTCACATTCTTTTACCTTTACAGCACGGAAATCTGACTTGCTAAATGTATCGAAATCAACCATGTCTTCGAATAATGGTTCTACTTCTACATTAGAGAAATCAATCTTTTCTGCCATGTCAGATGTAGCGGTAAATGTTGCAACAGATTTTGCCGGAGCAGACTGTGCAGCATTGTTAGCTTCATTCTTTGCGGCTCCCATGCTCTTCATTGTTGGGAATTTTAATTCACTTAATCCATAGAAATCCAGCTTATGCCTTTAAATCACTTTTTATTATTTTATGCTCTTTAACATGATCCATATTTGTCCATCAAACCCCATTAATTTGATGTCAAATTGATGTCTCTTTAACAATTTAATGTCAATTTTTATTTTCCATCTTCTATAAAAACCATTCTAGAAAATATCAAATATTTTCTGCATATTATTCACTGCCTGCAGCTTGGCTGTGTCACTTGCTTCTGCATAAATATTAAGAGTAGTACTAACATCCGCATGTCCCATAATATCTTGTGCTACTTTTATATTTTCTTCCACCTCGCAAAGCCTTGTACAAAAAGTATGTCGCATATGATGACAGGAAAAATGTGGAATCAATATAGGCACCCGTTTCTCTTTCTTCGCTTTTATAATCTCCTCTGCATTGTAAGCTTCATAAATTCTTCGGATTGCTCGATTGATATTTGCCGGATTATGTAATCCGCCGTTTCGATTTGCAAATACAAATCCACTCATTCCATCACATATCTCTATATTAAACCCACTCTCTTTTTGTGCTTCATACTCATCCCTAAATGCTTGATAAACAGCCTCCATCATAGGAATTTTTCGCTTTCCAGCTTTTGTTTTCGGTGTTGATACATGAAATTCAGCTTTTCCATTTTCCATTACTCGATATATAACCGCATGGTTAATACTAATCTCACGATTTTCATAATCTAAGTCATCCCATCTCAATCCTATCACTTCCCCGATTCTACATCCCGTTCCAAATAGAACTGTAAATAATGGTAACCAATGACTATATATCGGACTATTTGCTGTATATTCCATAAATGCTTTTTGTTGCTCTCTTGTCAAAGCATGTCGGGTACCTTTATCCCAGCTGTTACTTCTTTTAATTTCTGCCATAACGCCTTCTGCTGGATTGACTCGTATAATTCCATCTCTTACTGCCATTCTAAATGTCGGGTGAAGTAATGTATGAATATTATCAATTGTCACCGGCTTAAATCCTTTTTCATTTATTAAATGGTAGTAATAAAGCTTTACATCCGAATACTTAATATTCCCGATACGCCGATTCCCAAAATTATCCCTCACAAAATGATCGTACATATATTTGTAAGAAACTCTGGTTTGAGGTTTCAAATCATATTTTGTCGCCATATATCGATCAAACACTTCGTTTAATGTCGCTTTACCAGATACATAAGTATCTAATCCATCCAACTGATCCCGAATTACTTTTTTCTCTTTTTCTCTTAATTCTAACAAATCTACCGCATAAATAACCCTTCTTATTCCATTCGGATCTGTATACTGGTAAATGTACCTTTTATCATCCTTTCTTTGGCTCTCCCCCGGTCGCAAAACCCGGCCCTTATTATCTTTTCTTGATTTTGTTGACACTTGGCATCCACCTTTCCATACATGGAAAAGATATCATGCTAGCTATCACATACTATTTTTGTTTTTCTTGTAATGCTTTAAATCCATCAACTAAAGTTTTTGTTATGGTTAGATTATGTTCTCTGGCATACTTTACAACTTCCGCATGCTCATCCTTTGTCAGCCGTATAAAAACGCCCTCACTTCTAGGATTTTCTAACCTTGGTCTCCCGGTCTTAGCCAACCGTATCACCTCCGCTTCATAATCTACTTCCATTATACATAGTGTATATCAAAAAGTCAATTATTTTTTGATATACATTTTCTATCTTTCCCATAGTCTTAATTTTTGTTATACCCTAAATGATTCTAAATATTCTTCAAATACCCGGGTGTTTACCAACGTCAACCGATTAATTTTATATACTGCATGAGCTTCCTGAGCTAACTTCATAAAAGTGTGCTTACACATAGAATATCTTTTAGCTCCTTCATCATATCGTATAAATTCATTCTTATTTACATTACTTTGCATAAGAATCTCCTCTTGTTGTTATAGCTCTTTCCTGTTTAAACGCCTGTTCTTTCATACGTATTCATTATTTTACTTTCACTGAAACAACCTACTCTGAGATTTACTCAAGAATTTTCTGTTTCTTCTTTATGACACCGTGTCATAAAGTTTCTTTATTATTTCTATATTTTACATCTGCAATTTTCTGGAAATCATCTTTTACCACTTTTCATCCAAAATCTTTCTCATAATTTATGCGGAAATTTCTTGGGTTCCTTGATATTTCTCCTCACCTTTCTTTCAGCCATTCCTTTTCCCTGTTCTGCAATCTTTTCTTTTGCTACTTCGTTCTTATCTAAACGCAGCTGCTTCTGACGGGAATCATAAAACTGTACCTTATTGGAAAGCAAATCTTTTTTTGGCACCTGTGTTGAGTTAATTTCTGTCACCATCTGTTCCATGGCTTCTTTTGATATAGATCCATCATCTTGTATCAGAATCAATTCGTGCGTAGAAGATGGAAGAACATAATAATCTTCTCCTAAAACATCTCCCACTTGTGCCAACAGTTCTTCCTGTACCAGCGCATTAGCCCCATTTATTCTACTGGTATTGGTTAATACATACGAACCCTTTTCGGAAGCATTTACCACATCTGTACTCAAAAGTAGATTTTCCGGTTCATGTTCAAATGCCATAGAATATACCAAATCTTCCAAACCATATAGTCCATACCCTCGATTACGATCTGCCAGAAGTGCATCCTGGTGTAGTTGTTCTACAGAAATTCCCCACATTTTCAGATGATCGTTACTGATTGGCATACTTGCTGTGCCAAACTCATTTTGTTCTAATGTAACATTGTATAAAGCTGTCAGTGTGCCACAATTTTTATGTGCATACTGTTCCAAATATTTCACATTATTTTCCGGATCGCACATCTTGATTGTTACATGATCTTTCACCAAATCATACTCAAGGAATTCTCTCCTATTAAACGGTAGTTCTTCTCCCTGTAGACATTGATCTGCAACCTGATTCATAATCTCATGCATGGATTCTCCATTCTGATATTCCTGTTCCAGACTGTTCAGATGAATAGCCACGGCAAAATCTTCTCCTTCTCTTTGAACCGTCAAGCTGTCTAACACCCGGTCATTTCCTTTGATTGTCTGCTGGATCTGAATTTTTGCATTGGCATAAGATTCTGGCAGGTATTCCCGAATGTTATTTTTGACGTATTCTGTAAATTCTGAATCCATATTAGTTTTCCCCCTCTTTTGTTTTCACTTTTAATGCATTAATTTTTTCCTGGTAACTTTGCATCCGTTCTTTCTGCATTTCTGCTCTCTTCTCGTTTTCTATTTTTCCATCGTTTTCAAATGTCATCTCCATTTAATTTTCCTTCTTTCTCAGTATTTCTATAACGCACGAATTGTTATCATTTCTCTATCGTGTCACATTCTTTTTGCATCCTGCAGGTTCCTGTCAGGGATAACAGGACACATTGGAATTGCACCATCTTCTTCAGACCGAATTTCTATCCGGAAGTATCATTATTCAGAAACAAAGTCTTGGCTATAGGTTCCCTACTTCCTATTTGCTGCATGGATTGTTCCCGCTCCTGCTTTTCCACATACAATTGTACGTTTTGTACTTTATGACACGGTGTCACAAAGTCATAAAAGCGATCTCAGCGTATCTGCAGCCCAGCTCGTCTGTTCCATACGTCCTGCTGGATGTAACAGTATTCTATTTTCAATGTGCTATTCTCTGATTTCTCCGGAAAGGGAACGGATAAAATCAGTTATTCTAAAAGAATCTTAAAGTTCACAATCTTCTCGATCAATTTTGCCCGAATCCTTAATTTCATGAACTCATCCACTTGGTCATGCTCTCTTCCATCTGCCAATTTGATTTTTCGTTTGCACAATTCCTCTATGTAGGGGGCATAATACTCCAAAACATAATTGACAGATTGCGCATCACCGGAAATTGCTGACGTAATGATCTCATACGGCAATGCTTTCTTTTCATTCTTCATCCATTTCCTCCAAAATTTGTCTCATCCGGTTTAAAGAAACTTTCTTATGATAGTGGATCGTACTTTGTACCAAATGTAGATAAGATGCAATTTCTGTCTCTGTCATATCCAAAAAATACAGCATCAGCAAAATTTCCCGTTTCTTTTCCGACAGTTTTTGGAAAGCTTCTGCGATCTGCCGATCATGAACCTCCACTGCCTTTCCCATAACCGGGAAGTATCTTCTGTCGAAACAATAATCGTCCATAGAATATAATTGCTCCAACTCTTGTCTGGTCAGTTCTGAAAACAGACTTTCTTTCGATTTCTGTCTCGTCAACTCTCGCCAATAATGTTTTACTTCTCCTTTGATGGTCTTTTTGCAATAGCTGTCAAACTTCATTTGTACCTGCTGTTTTTGTTTAGGAGATAATTCCATTCGGATCACCTCCCTTCTGCAGACTGCGGTAATTAAAAAATGGCTTCTCCCTTTCATAAAGGAAAGCCACTTCTTAAAGAAAAATATCGAAAAATCACAAAATTTCCACACTTTTTTCCAAACACTTGAAGTTCTAATTTTTTTCATATCTTCTATCAATAACAAAACTATAATTTTTACATCTATTCTCAGCATGACATTTTATTCCCGACATAAAAGACATATATTCTGTTTGATAAAAGCTATTTGAGTAAATTTTTAATATTTTTCCCATAAAAGCAATAAATGTGATACAATAATTGAAAGTATAGGGAGGGGGGACAACATGTTTTTATATGATAAAAAACCGAAAGAGAACAGCCTATTTGTAAAAATTCCTTCCAAAATACAATACAACTTTGCTTTTCTGAATAATATAACAGAGTTACTAGAACAAGTAGAAAAAAGTGGCTGCGAAAAAATATTGATCGATTGCGGTGCTGATCCGATCAATTATAATAAGATGTGTACCGCATATTTATTGAATACCTTACTGTTCCTTGCCCAGACAAAAACTGTTTTTACAAAAAACAATTTGCTTGAAATTTTCCACGAAACAGTATCGCATTCAGATGGAAAACAATTTAAAAAAATTGACATTACTAGGGACTCCCTCAGTCAAACACAACAGTGTTACTGTATTCGGGATGATAAAGCGGTCAGCCAAACTGTCCATATATTAGGTGAATTTATCGGCAGCCATAATCTTATGTTCGAGAATGCAAAAGAATTTTTAATCACAACCATTGGAGAGATTTTTTCTAATGCATTCAATCACAGCAGCGAAAATAAAGTATTTTTTATGTATGACATAGAATGGCATAATAACGATGTCTATCTAATTATAAATGTAACCGATTACGGAAAGACTATTGTTCATAACGTACAAAGGTATCATCAAGGAAAATACGGGCAAAAGATTGAAGCAACGGAAAGTATTCGCTGGGCTATGGGTATCGGAAATACAACACGTTTAGGCTCCGGTGGTTATGGGCTACCTACACTGGTAAACTATGTGAGTAACGCAAATGGAGAACTTCTTATTTTTTCTGGAAACGTAATTTTTGCATTAAAAGGGTCAAAACAAAACATATTATATGCAAAAGGAACGCTAGGCGGCACATCTATTTCTATGAAAATCCCGTTGTTTGATACCTCAAGGGCTTTTTTATATGATGAAGATCGGAAAGAATTTATGAGCATGGATTTGGATCAAATTTAGGAGGAATATAAAAATGAAAGCTATTTTAGTAAAGATAAAGACCTATATAGATGGTGATACTGCAGTATCCTATAAAGATGGCAAAAAATGCCAAAAGGATATTTCCGAACATTTAGATCACGGGGCAAAAGTAATTTTAGACTTTACTGGTGTTGATTATGTAATTACTGCATTTTTGAATCCGATTATCGGTGATTTAATATTAGAACGCGGGAATGATGTTATGCAATATATCGGAATAAAAAATGCGAATGACTCAATCATTCAAAAAATCAAACTGGTAAAAGATGGTGCATTGATGAAAAGAGAGGACTTAGACGAATGATTTTCTTAGACACTTGTATATGGATAGAATTACTCGGAGTAAGAACACCGATAAAATCCCATGAGATTCAGCAGGCAAAAGCTGCATCGGAGTTGTTAGAAAACATCATTGTGAACAATCAAACAATTGTAACCTGCAAAGAACAGTTGATTGAATTAGTTTCTGCCATTGAAAAAGTCATGATGAAAAGTGTCAGCAAAGAACGAAAAGACAAACAGCTCTCAGGGATTGGAAATTTAAAGGACTTCCGCAAACTGCAGGAGTTTCAAAACACAAAAAAATTATGCGAAACTGTCATACATGATGTCCATCATTTTGCCACATTACAAAATATAGGAAATTATGAAATAGAACCTTTAATTCAGCGTTTAGATCTGGCTGACATTAATGATTGTTTATATTATGATTACTGTTTAAAAGAACATCTAGAATTTTACACCTTTGATTCTGATTTGGAAAAAATTGACAGCAATAAAAAAGTACATTGTTACAATGCACAAAAAAACATATGGACATAAAATTCAGATATTAGCATATTTTATTAGTCAAAATTTATGATAACCCTAAAATGGATAAAACTAACTAACGGACACTATTTTGCGCACTTACCGAGATGACTCACCTCCTATAACAAGTCTAAAAAGTTGAGTACTAAACTTTTTAGACTTTGCTATAAGAGGTGAGTCTATTATCTCACACCAGATGATTTGAAAAGGTACTGCCTATTCTGCGTTTACTTTCATACTATCTAAATCTATAATTTGATCGCAAATTTCCTCTAAATATTTGTCATGAGATATTAATATAATTATTTTTTCTTTCCTTTGATTGAATAGAATTTCCTTTAATATATTTGTACTAGCTATATCTAACGATGATGTAGGTTCATCCATTATTAAAACATCAGAATTTTTCAATAAAGCTTTAACAATAGTAAGCGCACCATAGCCGGTACTGCTAATTGATTAGCCGCTCCAAAAGAGCGGCATTATTTTTAGTCTATTTTCTGCATTCCACTGGCAGTTTAGCTGACCAAGGGAGCAAATCTTCACAGAAACTTGTATCATGATCATCCATGTGTTTTGGAATCTCCGTCAAAAGATATTCGAAATAATTGTAAGGCTTTAAATGATTAGCCTTTGCAGTTTCAGCAATGCTATAAATAATTGCGCTGGCTTCTGCTCCTGCAATGGTATCAATCATCACCCAGTTTTTTCGGTTATGTTCTTAAGCACATAACAAGAAAAACTGGCTGTTCAGTGCCAGTCCTAAGGGAGCCACTGCCAGTTCCATTGTGTATACTATGGTTGAGATGGCAAAAGCAAATGATCTGAACACTTATAAATATCTGACCTATCTCTTGTCACAACGGCCAAATGATAAAATGTCAGATGAACAGTTGGAACAACTCGCCCCATGGAGCGAGACTGTGAAAGCTAACTGTCAAAACTAAAATAGAGGAAAACGCTTGCATCTATCATTTTGGTGCAAGCGTAATTTACGAGTAACGTAGCAATATTTTGCGCTTACAGTACGCAGAAGTTACTACTGCTTTTACTACTTTTGAGAGCGAAAACATGAGGGGTAATAAAAAGATTTATGAAATTCTTCCGATATGAAAAGTGCCGAAAAAGCTCGGAATAACAATATCATGCTAAAACCAACTCTTCTCAAAAAATAAACTAAAGACGATAGTCGCCAACACCTTACCCATACTGTCCAAAATATGGGTTAATTCTCAATTTGCAAGCAAAAAAACAGAGGGAGTCGATCTCCCTTTGGATCTCGTTTACAAATATTCACATGTCAATTTACAAAGTTGCATCTCGACTTACAAAACTGCACCTCGCTTTACAACTAACCTTCACTCGTTAATTACAGTTTACGGAACCTCAAAATGTAATATATTATTGACATTTTGTATTTTATATGTTACATTATTTGTAAGAAAATAATTAGGTAGGAGGGATCATTTTGATATGGAATCGCATTAAAGTTCTACGAGCTGAAAGAGACTGGACTCAAGCTGATTTAGCAATCAAAGTTGGAATTTCAAGGCAAGCTGTTATATCAATAGAAAAATATAAATATACACCTTCCTTGGAACTTGCATTTAGAATTTCTGAAGCTTTTGATGTCCAAATAGGTGAAGTCTTTGAGTATAGAAAGGAGAATGAACGTGAATGAACAAATTATAATTTTATTATTTCTTATCTTTTCTTTAGGTATAACACTCAGTCTATATATTCTAAAAGCAAAAAAACAAATAAATTATAAAGGAGATGAGCGTTGGGAAATGATCCAACTAAAATCATATAAAATTGCCAATATCTCTACTTGGCTATTGGTTATAATGATTTTACTTCTAATGTTTTTTGTAGACAGCAAATCTACAATTACAATACAAAGACTATCCATTTATTGCTTATTATATATTGGAATTCGTAATCTTCTTGATTTAGCTGCAATAATATATTTTGATCAAAAATTATAACTAGCTGTTATTTAGACTGAACCGTATCATTTACCTCCGAATTCAGGCATCTTCTAAAGGTGTCCGTGTTTTCCCTAAAGAAATAACTTTAAGAAATAATAGTTCCAAATTTGTGTAACCCTTCAAACTGATAAGGTTTGAAGGGTTAGTATACTTTAGAAAGAAACCATAATGTATAGAGTGAAGAGTTTAGCAACTCTTTACTCTTTTATTTTATGATAACCGCTATTGACTGCCCAATATAACTTCTGCTTAACTAACAACTATGAATAGAACTTGAAATGTTGAAACCAATCGTATATATTCCGTTTAAATAGTGACCTTTTCCGGAAATTCAGAGCATCTAAATCCGATATTTTAGAGCAGGCATTTCTGCCCTATGGTGCAATCACCTATAATGAATCCATGCACATAAAAATGCGTAAATCCATTACAGTAGTTCGATAACCAGACTGATTATTGTGCTTTCAGCAAATGTCATAAATGTATCAAGTTTACGGATTATGAATTAATCCTCCACAAATTAGAGGAAACCCATGAGCTGTGTCATGGTAATTGGATAGAAATCGGCATCTAAGAGATTACATTGACCGTTTACTGGCTCTTCTTACAGAGCATGGAATAGAGATTCCCGATGATTACTAATTAAATAACTGCACTCTGCTCCGGAAAGGTATGCACTATTTTTCTAGAAAAGGGGCTCTGAATTTCCGAAAAGCATGCACTATCGAACCACAGTAAACTAAATTAGAAGATGCATACATAATCGCTGTTGGCATCGATATATCCAAATTAACGCAACTTGTTTCGGGTAGAAAATCTCAAGAAGAACATAAATTACTTTTCTGAATCTAATCCAGAATCAAAACATAGGCTTTTTCAGCACATCCCATATCCTATATATTTTTAGTGAAATAGTCTAAATATCTATCGACTACAATTATGGGCAAGAAATGAGGATGAGGAAATCCATATGAATATTGTGCAGTTGCCTTTTTACTGATTGTTCTGACCTAATATTGATAATAAAGAATCATTTATTTCTATCAATCCGTTACCAAAAAAACGATCATACCCCAATTCGCCCAAATCAACGCAACTATCCTTCAATACCTTTACTATTTCATCCGGCTGTATAGGTAATGCTTTTTGTTTATAAATAGACACTATACAAGCAACCCCTGCCGAAACCGCTGGTGTTGATAAGCTTGTCCCATATGAGAATGTGTATCCTTGTGGAATTCCTAATACTTCCAAACCATTATCCATATTCTTTGGATATGTACAGTAAATTAATTGATTCAAATCAAGAATGCCTTCATTACTAAACACCATATCCCCACCTGGTGCTGTAAACGTTACATCAGAACCATAATTACTATATGATGCTATATTATTATTATTTTCAGCCGATACAGATATCACACCATCTAAAGATCCTGGCAAGTGGATTATTCCATCCTCTTCATAATATTTATCTAAATCTCGCCCTTCATTGCCTGCTGATGCTACCACAATCTTTCCTTTAGATTCAGCGTAATCAATTGCTCTTTGAAATGACTCAATTGTAATTGCTTCATTTGTATTATTCGTTGCTTTATACGTACCCAAACTCATATTAATAACTTCATTTCCGTCATTAACAGCATCTATAATTGCTTCAATGGTCCAAAGAGATTCTCCCGAGCTATCGCCAATGACTCTATACGGTACTATCTGAGCTTTTGGTGCTATCTGAGATAATACACCAGCGACCATTGTACCATGTCCGTTTGTATCTATTATACTTTCATCTCCCACAACGTATGATTTAGCTTTATCTGCATTTATTTGTCCCTGCAGAACAGGATGAGTTGTATCTATTCCACTATCTATCAATGCAATACTTACGTTTTCCCCCTGTGATAAGTTCAAAGACTCTCTGTTATTTGTTACCGTGTCAATATGCCATCCCATTGCCTCAAACAATTCTAATTCACTCATTCTATTTTTTAGAATAGTATTATAAGTTTGTATATTGCTATTACTTTCTGATAAGCCTTTGGGTATGTATTGATCCACTTCAAAAGAAGGTAATATTCCTTGCTCAATGATAAAGCTATTTATGTATTCATTATTTATAATCGCTTCTTTTTCTTTTGCATTAACTCCTTCTACCCTAACTAGATAGATTTCAGGAATGAGAATAATTTCACTATCTGGATTTATTTCTTTGATTTCTGTTTTGACTTGTTTTAAATCTACAGTTGAATTTAACAATAAATCCATATTCTCGTTTTTTTCACTTGCAGATACATCTGTTGTAGCTAAGTACAATACCATCATCATTGCAACTATACCTAAAAATTTTTTATATATTTTTCTTCTCATATATATCCTCCACTCCTAATTAGGCAAATCATTTATGCCACGTTTACTGCTTGTGATACAATTCATAGTAGTATTTTTTTTGACACAAGAGTTCTTTATGAGTACCTGATTCAATAATTCTTCCGTGTTTCATTACTATTATTCTATCAAATTCTTCAATCATGGATAATCTATGTGCAACTACAACTAAAGTCGAATGCATATTTAATAAGTATTCCATGATGTTTTTTTCTGATTCATTATCTAGAGCACTGGTTGGCTCATCCAAAAATAGAACTTTTGGATGAGATATAATAGCCCTCGCTATAGATATTTTTTGTCGTTGCCCTCCCGATAAGTTTTGACCGTTTTCAGAGATATTAGTTTCTAAACCTAATGGGAAACTTTCTACTAACTCTTGTAATCCAGTATCACTAATGCATTTCCATATTTCTTTAGTGGAATATGATCTTCCCATTACAATATTTTCTTTAAATGTTCCGCTAAATAATACATTTTCTTGCAATACAACACCAATATCCTCTCTGAATTTTCGAATGTCTAGGGTCTCAAGATCATTGCCGTCAAAGAGTAACTTTCCTTCAGTCGGTTGATAAAGAGTAGCCGCTATTTTCAACAATGTTGATTTCCCAGACCCTGTTTCACCGACAATTGCAATTTTTTCATTAGCTCTAATATCTAAAGAAATATTATTTAATACTTTATCTGAAAAATAACTATATCGATAGGAAATGTTTTTCATCGTTATCCCGCCTCGATAATTTGATATATTCTTCTCACCCATAGTTAATTCACCGGGTGTTTCCAAAATATCCAACAGCCTATCAATGTATATTTTAACCATCAACAATTGTCCATAAGAATTCATTATAGACAACATTGGTGACAGAAAAGAAGCTCCGATTGAACTGAAAGCTATAACTGAACCCAATGTCATTTTTTGCTGCTTTATTAGAAAATACCCAAGTATAAAAACCATTAATGGATAAAATACTTGTAAAGAAAACGGTATATTTGAAAGAACAGACATGTATTTTGCTCTTTTTTTCTCTAATAGAATTTGTTCATCAAAATTTTTTTTCCATTTTTCATATAGACAAGTTTGAGCATTTGTTGACTTTATCGTGAATATGTTATTTACCAACTCATTGATCATATTTTGCGACTTAGTCAAAACTGTCATTTCATTCTGTGAAATCTTTTGATTAATTCTCGAACTAATATATGAAAACAAGCACAAAACAATTGCTATTAAAAGTGTTATTATACATAAACTTTTGTTATATAGAAACATTATTACCAAATACAAGAAAAAAAACATGATGCTAATTATTAATCCGCTAATCTGTTCTAATAACACCTCTCTAATATATGTATTTGAGTTTATGCGATATACAAGTTCCCCTTTGCTTCTGTTAACAAAATACGAATATGGCAAATCTAATAATTGTTTGATCGTACTACTTAAAAAATCCTTGTCAAATGATGTTTGAAAATTAACAGTTATTCTTGTTTTAAGTAAACTTACCAGATAGTAAGATGCCCAAATGGCTACAATTAATAATACTAATGGTGTAATGCCATATGAAAAAATCACTTCATTTTCATCAATTATTAATTGTATAATATATGGAACTATAATACTAATACATTGCATAACTAATGTAATAAAAAAAGTTTTTAATAAAACCTTTTTATTGTTCATTACAATTTTTTTTAGTATAGGGTTTATTTTAGGTAATTCTATTTTTCTCCTGCTGTCATTAGTAATGTATAAAACTATTTGCGAAAAATTTTCTTTAAATACTTCATATGAGACTTTTTGTTTTCCGCTAGCAGGATCAACAATTAAAATATTGTTTTTTGTTATTTTCTCTACAATAATAAAATGTCTAGCTTTCCAATAGCAAATAAATGGTAGTGGTAAAGCCTGTATTGATTCAGCATCTATTTTTACTGCCTTAGACTCCAACCCATATTCTTCAAAAATTGTATGCATTTGTTCTAAATTATATCCACCATTTGGAACTCCATACTTCTTTCTTAAACTTGATAGATTACTTCTTTTTTTATAAAAATCTATCAGCATAGTAACACATGCTAAGCCACATTCGGAATGCTCGCTTTGTTGCTGAAAACGCACTCTCATATTCGTAATCTTCTCCTAATTTAATAATAAAATACTTATTCTAATGAAATTTAATATTTAATCAATATTATCATAATCAATATTTTTTTAATTATAAATTTCACATCTACACATTAAATCTTCTATATGGATTGCAAGTATTCTTGGAATGTTTGATATTGTATCATTCCTGTTTCTTTCCAATATTGCCCTTCTTTGTATTCATCCCCAAGCATTATTTGTTGTTCCATTATAGGCTTGGTAATTGCAAATACTTTTTCAATATATGGATTTGACTGTGGTGGTTTTTCAGAATAATATTTAATTCGCTCTGAAATTTCATTAGCAACTTCTTCCATCCAATCATTATTACTTATTTGATCGGGTATCTCCGCTGCATTTGCAGTTGCTATAACATTTCCACCCATATATGTAATAATATTGCTTAAAGGTTCAATAACTGTTTTATTTCCGTTCGTGGAACATGTACTTAATACCACTACCGGTTTCCCCTGCAATCGCAACGTATGCGCCCACCAAGCTGTTCTATCGAGTATCAATTTTAAATCACCTGTCATATAATGAATATACACAGGAGAAGCGATAATAAAAATATCTGACTCTAAAATTTTTCTTTGCAACAAGTGTATATCATCGTCGTAGATGCATTTCGTTTTGCTAAAACAACTGTTGCATCCCATACATGGACCAATTCTATAATCTTGAGGAAATGCCCACTCAATTTCAAAGTTCTGGGTATTCAATTTGTCACAAATATTTTTTATAAACCATGCTGTATTCCCATTTTTCCGTCTGCTTCCTACAAGGCAAAAAATTTTCTTCATCTTTATATCCATTCCTTTCGCGCTGCTCAAGGCACAAAACGTCATGAAAAAAACGTTGGCTTATTGCAGCTATCTTTTTATAATTGTTCCATAGGGATATTCAGTATACTACAAATCACGGGGAGGTGAGTGGGCTGTCCGTTCATCGGATGACCGTATTTTTATATGTGTAGAATGCTTTTTCAAGCACAAATAAGTGTGCCCTGAGCACGTAACCTTATCTTTGTAAAAACAACTCTCGTTTTTATCCTAAGCATTCAGTCAATGCTGTCTACTCCCTATAATCTATTGAACCTATGGTTCTGAAAGGAGTCCCTATGGCTTTAAAAATTGTGTATCAAATCTGTTGTGGTATTGATGTTCACAAAACTTTTGTTGTTGCCTGCATCGCTTCCACTAACAAACAAGGTGTTACCACCTACAAGCGCCATCGTTTCTCAACCTTCACATAAGGGTTAAAGGAATTGTTACAGTGGCTGCTTGACAATCATTGTAAGGATGTCTGCATGGAATCTACCGGTAAATACTGGATTCCTATTTACAATGTTCTGGAAAAAGATTGCAACATTGTTCTTGCTCATCCTAAATATGTTAAGGCTATCCGTGGAAAGAAAACTGACAAGAAAGATGCCAAATGGATTGCTGACCTCTTCAAGCATGATCTTGTTGCCGGTAGCTTTATGCCACCCGCTGATATCAGACAGCTTCGTGATCTGATGCGCTATCGTTTTAAACTGACCTGCTTTATGTCCAGCGAGAAGAACCGTCTCCAAAACTGTCTCACGGTTTCCAACATTCAGTTGGCTTCCGTTGTCTCGGACACCTTTGGTAAAAGTTCTCAAAGAATCCTGGATAAGATTCTCGAAAATCCTGATGATACTTCTTTTGATATTGAACCTTTAATTCATGGTTCCATGAAGAAAAAACTTCCCGAACTGGAACTCGCTATTGACGGTTTTATCACACCTGAACAAGCTGGTAAATTAAAGGTTATCAAAAAGCACTTTGAAGATTTGGAATCCCGGAAAGCAGAGCTAGAAAAACTGATCCTTGCGCTCGCCAGTCCCTATCAGCAAGAACTCGACCTAATCCTAACTGCTCCATCATTCAAAAATAAATTCACTGCTATCGGAATCATTTCCGAAATTGGTGTGAACATGGAGGCTTTTCCTTCGGCGAAACACTTATGCTCATGGGCTGGTCTTACTCCAACCAACAATGAAAGTGCAGGGAAGAAAAAATCTGTCCGGGTTTCCAAAGCCGGATGTTATATCAAACCACTTCTAGTTCAATGTGCCAACTCAGTGGTTAAAAGTGAAAAACATCCTGAAATCCGTAACCGCTATCTTCGTTTAAGAAAACGTCGCGGTCACAAGAAAGCAATCATTGCAATAGCAAGAATGCTTCTAACAGCATTATACAATATGCTGAAAAATAAGGAACCCTATAATGCTGAACTTTACCGAAAAAGTGATGTTCTCCCTGTCAATCGTGAGATTACAATTGAACAGGCAATCTTAATGGCACAGTTCCAAGGTTATAAAATCAAGTCAGCTGCTGAATAGACCTTAACTTTGCTACATATTCAATTTTAAATGACCACCATCTGATGGTCTTTTTGTGATGTCCTTAATGGAATGGATATCCTCTACTATTCTTTTTCAACCTTTACTATACCTCAAAAAAATATATTTTATCTACTATTCTTTTTAAAGAAATTAGAGGAGAGAATCTCCTCTAATCCCTAAAATAATTAACACTTAGCAGCCGAAACAGCTCCACCAGCTGAAAAACTTAAAATTCCACTTATACCTACCGCACAAGGTTTTGAAGATTTTGTTGCCGCTGCTGTTACCTTGCTAATTGAAACACACACAGGAGAAGTTGTAATTTCTCCATTTACATCACCTGATCCCTGAACCATCATCATTTCCGCAATGCTCATGTCTTCAAATTTTTCTCCAACTATTTTTTCCATTTTAATTTCTGACATAATATCTTCTCCTTTTCTTTTGCATCTTAATAATTAACATTTTCCTTTAATTGTTTTAGTCACATTTACACTAAATTCCCATGTAATTGCTGCTGCTGACAATGCTGCACTTAATGATACAACTGTTTCTGGATTGACATCACCAGAGCCTTGCACTAAAGCCATTTCTGCAATACTCATATCTTCAAAAGTATCACCTATAATTTTATTAGTATTGATTTCACTCATATATTTCACCTCCTTTTATTTATTAATTAAATATGGATGTGCACTGTCCATTATTTAATTTCAAGCAACAATAAATTATTCAAATCCAAACCAGCAAATAGATATAACCATCCAATACCACTTATCCCATCAAAAACACCTTTTGTATAAATATCTGCTATCTTTGAAATTTCAAAACCATTCATCAACGAGTTCACACATATATTAGTCATCCACAATTGCAATCTTTCAATCCATTTGCTCTCTTTTGTATATGCATAAAGTATCTTCAAAGTAGTAACAATACTTCCATTGCCATGGCATAGGCTATCTTCTGATATCATATAGGTTAATGATTTTTCAAACATTTCAATTAACATATTTAGCTGCTGTATATCTACATATTCTTCATTTATTTTTAGCATCTCAATCCTACTCTGTATCATTCCTGGTAGTCCCCAACACCACTTATAAATATCCTTTTTTGCAATACCTAATTTATATTCTGTAGCTAGATATTTTTTTATTATTTGAGGTTCTGCCATTTGCGTAGATGCTAACGCAAGCATTACTCCACTAATTCCATGCGCTATACCTACATTTTTAACAGCTTTTTCTTGATTAGATTGAATTCTATGCAATATCTCAAGATAGAAATTTTGTATTAATTGATTAGGTATTTCTTTTTCACCCAATACCTTCTGCATACATACCAGTAATCTCAACACTCCTGATATACCTGATAAATAATCGGTTCCTTCAAAAGCATGAATATCAGTAGTTGATAGACTTTTTAGTTTTTCTACAGTAAAGCTTAGAAAATCTCTGTGTTCCACTTTTTTTAAATACTGATATTCCAACAGTAATGGGTAAACTGGGGATAACCATTCAGTAAAAGCGCTTCTAAATCCTGTATTCTTTGTTTGTTCAATTGCAGTTGTAATAATCTGCTTATAATAAAGGTAATATTCCTCAGTATTGGTAATAGAGTATAATTCTAGGAAGAAAACAGCAATTCCGCTCAAACCACCGTAAAGTCCTTCATCACATGGAGTTAATTCCCAATGCCTCTTTTTATCGCAATCCACATTAATAAATGAACGTCCCCCCTCTTTAGTAACAGATTCATCAATTATGTCCTTAGCTATTCTTTTAGCCTGATTAACATAACTAAAGTTTTGTTTTTTAAATACAATTTCTTTTTTCGTAATCTTTTGATTTAGATTCAAATCATATATTCCTAAGTTTTGAAAAATTATCGCCATTTGAAGATCGACTTCCTTTTTTGATAATTTTTTTATTTTTTTCGAAACTAATTCCAAACCAGATAATTTATAATAGTTTTTATAAACATAACCCTGACTGTCTATTATATCTTTTGAATCCGTATAAGAATAGAAAATTGGAATATCATTAAATAATAAATCTCTAACCTCACTTTTTATGATACGTTTATCTAAATAAGGATAAGCCCATATATTCATCATTAATCTTTCTCTAAATTTCATTTCACGGTTATAATTAGGATGATCCGCATATCTTAACATTGATGCATACTTTTCAGTTCCCTTTACTAAACAACGGACTTTTTTACCTTGAAAGATAGATAACTTATTTATACACTGTTCTTTATGTTCTATTACAAATGTAATAAATTCATTAAATCCTTCTATTATTTTAAGATAATAGTTTTGAGCATTAACCTCTTCCCTTTCATTCAATTTAGGTATATTATTTCCCCCCAAAAAATATCCTGGTACTTTTTTATACCGAAACTTATCTGTATTTATTCTTGAAGGAGTGAGAAATTTTTGAGAAAGCTTAACTCCTTTTCCTGCTAGTGCACTTAAATCTACTATGTCTTTAATCCCCATACTCATTTTTTTAGGAAGTAATAAAGAATTTGAAACGGATTCAACTTCTAATTTCTTCATTAAATCAACAAATAGAGTTTGAGTTTCCATTTCTTGTGATACTTGAAAAACTGTTTCAATATCCACAATAACTGGATATTCTCCATCCGCTATGAGGTTCTCTAAATGAATATCGTTCATATTAAGTATATAACAAAGAGCTATTAAATACCCAAATCGAATATAGTAGTTTTCAACTTCTTTGTCAGTTTTGCAATACTGAGGAAAAATGAATTCATTATATGTATATTCTTCTTTATATATTCCTCTTGGAACTCTAAGTGGTAATAAATTTGCACTATCTGTACACCATAATACAAACTCTTCTATTGCTTTACAAATTTTCAAATTTTTGGGTTTGTACACCAACTTCTTATCTCCAAAATATAAAATAGTTACTGATTTTCCTTGTTCATGGGAATCGCCCGTACCAATTTCTATATCTGTAAGAACCAATTTATTTTCTCCCAAAAATTCTTTTATCTCAAGATAATCAGTATCTATATTCTGCAACAACTGACAGTAATTTGTTTTTAAATATAACGTTCTTACAGTTGCTATCCTAGCTACAACCGCATATTCTTTGAATATATCAATAAAACTCTCTTTACATTTTAAAATTTCTTTAAGGAACTCTATAAAACGCTCTTTTTCGTCTTTACTCTGAAATTTATGACATTGCTTATATTCATTTAATTTTAGAGCCATTATTTTTCCAATAATATTTAGCATTTCAATATTATGATGCTCTAAAAATTTATCAATAACAACTTCTTCAACCCGGATATTTTTTAGACAATTTAATACCTTTTTTATCTCTCTAAATAAATATTTACAAAATGGTAAAGTAAGTAAGTAAATACCAGATTCATAGTCTAGATTATCGTAATCGAACTCATCGATAATCTTCAAAAATTCTTCATACCATTCCTGTCCCTCTGAACAAATGATATTTTCGCAAGGTTGTAAAGAATATGCGAATTCATCTTTAGATAATTGCATCTCCTCTAACATAATATTAAAATAACGTTCATTTAATAGTGTCCTAACATTTCTCCACTCTCTTAGGTAAGTGTAATCAATCTTGTTTCCAGTTCTAAATGATTTGCTTTTTTCTTCAATTGTTAATGACTTTTTTAAAATTTCTTCCATGTTTACCTCTTTCCTTCAGAATTTCAGACTAGAAAATTCTAGACTTTCGCATTTTCAATCTCCCTCATCTTTAGCAATATTCTTGGCAATTATACGGAACCTACAGCAATTTAAATTAATATACATTTTCGAATAAAAACAATTTTTTGTTGGCTGTAAATTGCACAAATCATTTGGACTAAATATACTTTATTATTAAAAATTCTCATAAACACTAGCCAAATTTTGATGCCATTGTTTACTCTATCAGATATATTTTCATTTATACATGATAGAGTCATTTTGAATTTTGAGAGACTATTATTGATAGTTATTTAGTAAACGCAAAATAGCGAGTACCTGTTCAAAATCATCCAATGTGAGATAATAGACTCATCACTACAAAGTCTGTGATTCTTCCAGTACCGCATCCAAACTCCTTCCTTTGCTGGAACATTGGAAATTCAAACAGGAAAATCCGTTTTCCCTTGTTTTCCGTCTCTATCAGCAGCAGTTCCTGGAGCGTTCTATTCAGAAAGGATTGATTGACCCAGACCATCTGGCTCTTGCCGGTGACGGCACTCCTGTCCGCACTGCCGCGCAGCAGCGGAAAAAACGGATCTGTGATTGCAAGGAAAAAGGCTGTTCTTCCTGCAGCTGCAAACGCCATTATTCTCAGCCTGACTGCAACTGGGGATGGGACTCTCATCGGGAATGCTATTTCTTCGGCTACCACCTCTACATGTATGTGGCCTCCGATTCCTACAGCGATCTCCCGGTATTTCCCCTTTTGGAACGGGCTTCCCGGCATGATATGCTTTCTTTTCTCCATTCTTTTTTCACCATGAAAGCATATCTTCCGGAGTTCCGCATTGAAAAACTCCTTCTGGATTCCGCCCATGACGCTTATGCTGTCTATGAATACTGCAGGCGGGAAAATGTCACGCCCTTTATCGACCTCAATCCCGGACATACCGGATATTTCACTTATAAGGACGATTTCACTATTGATGAGGACGGTGTCCCAATCTGTAAATTGGGCTTACGTATGCATAAAGATGGATATGAGGCTGCCAAGCATCGGGCGAAATACCGGTGTCCAAAAGCAAACCGGAAACGCGGCTGCTTCTGTGAACAGCCCTGTTCACCGGCGAAATACGGAAGAACCGTACACATCTTTACCGATGACAATCCAAGGTTATTTAACATACCGCCAAGGGACAGCAAAGCATGGGAAAAGGAATATGACGGAAGGACTTCCGTGGAACGCTCCAACAAGCGTGAGAAAGAGGACTATAAATTAGAAGACGGCAGGCACCGCTCTACAAAGATGTGGTACTGCCGCCTCTACGGCATCATGATGCTCCAACATCTTGATGCCTGGGAAATGCCATCTGTCGAGGCATTTCAAAAAACATTATTAGGATTAACCGCCTAACAATGATATCTTAAACGACTCCATAAGATTTTTCAAGGCATAGTACCCGCTATGTCCAATGTTTATGTCCATTTCTCGTAAATTTCTTTTCCTGCACGATATTCAGTTGTCAAGTTTCGGTTGGAATCTCATTTATTGAGATTCCGAAAAGTTATCAAATTTTATTTACTACTTTTTCTAAAGAATTTCTAACACTCCAATTATCAACAATAACTCATAATTTCTATGCCAGAATTATTCTTTATTTTTGTTTCATTTTACTTGATTTTTATTTTTGTTCAACATATTGACCTTGATATATCTATTTCTGTCCTTAAATATCAACTCATCCCTTATATTTACACTTTTTACCGCTGCACAATAAGAAATCAAATTAATTCTATATGACTCTCAGTAGCATGGATATCCTGTAAACACTTATAAAATATCCCTCCATACCCGTTCATAAATCCAAAATTTATTTGTTCTTGCGGTAATAAATGAACAATTTGTTCTTCCAGCGCATTTTTCATTAACTCGACATCCCACTCTCTTTCAACTGATATCCCATATTCTTTCATTTTTTCCTGGGCGATTTTCAAAATCAACAAATTCCCGCAATTACCATGGCACAGAGAATCACTATCTCTTTTCCAATACTCCTTCAATTTTTTATAAGCTCTTTTGATATCCAGTTTCAATCTATTTTTCCATTTTTTATCCTCTACAAACTCATAACACAGAATTCTGGAATACAAAACTCCAGCCGCTCCATGGCACCATGCTACTGATCCAATAGGATTAGAAGATACTACTTTCCCCTGTTCTCTGGTGTCTTTCCAATTATTTATTGCCGGATCATACAACGAATTTTCATAGTTCCAGATCTTATCTGCAATTTCTTCATACATAGTTCGTCCTGTATACTTACTCAATGCAAGAATCGGAATTAAAATCCCACTATTCCCATGAGCTAAGCCGGACATTGGTGGAATTTCTTCTTGTATTCTCCATCCAATCCCCTGTTCTTGCACCTCTGCTGATTTTAATAAGATTTGAATTGCTTCTTCTCCGGTCTGCAAAAACCTCGCATTTCCCGTACTGCCATAAAGCAATAAAAAGCTCCACGCTGCTCCTGCATTTCCTGATAACAGATCATATCTCTGATCTTGCTTCAGTAATTTTCTAACAATTTCGGAATGTTTTTCAGCATATCGTAGATAAATCTGTTCATTGCTTCTTTTATACAAACACAAATATACATAAACGATGGATCCCTCTCCCTCATAAAGTCCTGTCTTACTGGAATCCAAATCTTTGAAGGAATGTATCCCTTTTTCAGTATATGTGAACATTTCATTTTTTAATGTGTCATACACTTTCGTTGCCTGTGGTCTCTTCGCTGTTTTTAGCTCATAAAATAAAAGTAACATACCTGCAAGGCCACTATACAAATAATGATTCATTGGCAAAAGTCTCCAATTCGCACCATTTTGATCCGATAATTGAGTCGTTAACCAATTTACCTGTGTTTTCTCTCGATTCCATATTGCATGGCGTAATATCCTACTTTCTAATTGTTCTATTGTAACCTTCTCAAGTTGATTTCTTCTTTCCTTCCACTTCTTATCATCCATAGAATAGACATGATTTTCATAATTACATCGGTTTCCCGAGAAAAGTTCAATTGCCATTCGAATATATTCTTTTTGTACGCTCATATCTGAAACGCTCATTTTTTCGATTTTCTCGATGAATACTTCCCATGCCGTCTTTGAAAAATACTCTTTAGAAATTTCTTTTCCATTATGTATCAAATGTTTTCCATACACCGAACAGGAAAAATAAGGAATATTTCCATTTAACAAATCTTGAATTTCTCTCTCCACAATTTCCTGTTCCGTTCCATTTCTCCCTTTCCATAATAAATAGAATAAAGTTTCTCTTTCCGCCCCGTCTCTCATCACACTTGGATGATAAGAAGCAGACAGCAGCATACTATATTGCTGCGTATTCATTGCCACATATCGACTCTTTAAGTTCTGCAGAAAAGATGACCTTTGTAATACGTCTTCCTTATCTTCCAAAATTTTTACATACGCTTTTTCAAATCCATCCAATAAATCCTGTACATATTGAATCGGATCACAGTCCTTTCCTCTTATTTTTACTAAATTTTGAACCCCTTTTGTCTCAGGATATCGATATTCGATTCTCATATTTGCTGTTCTTCTATTAACGATTACCGGAACTTTAAAGCCATATTTCTGCCCACCTTTTCCTGAAATCCCACTACTATCGATATTTAAATTTTGCCAGGCATAAGGAAGAAGCCCCGAACATAATACCGAATCTGCCAAATGCTGATTGATAGCGTCTTTTATTTCCTCTGTGTTATGTTCCCTTTTTCCATAAGTCAGAGCTTCCAAATCGACCAACACTGGATATTCCCCAGATGCAATCACATTTTCAAAATGCAGATCTCTTGTTCCCAGAAAATATACTAAAACGAGTTGTATCCCGAAACGCTGATAATATCTTTTCACTTGTTCTTCCGTATCGCAGCTATCGTGTTTCACGATACTGCACCAGCTATGATTCTCATAAGATAGAATCGGATATTGATAACAATCTAATCCCACCTTATCAGATATCCATTCTAACAAGTTCAAAAATCCCAGTTCATTTTCCATACTTCTTGGCTTATATAACAACTCCAAGGAATCATCCAGTGTAACCACTACCACACTTTTTCCTTGATTATGCACATCAGACAACCCTGATTTTATATTCGTAATCCTTCTTATAGAAATTCCTGTACAAAATTTCTTCTGAATCTCTATCTTGTTATCTACAAAATTTTCTACTATTTCAACGTAATATCCAACAGCTTGATGAATTTTTTCTTCGATACATCTCCATAAAACCGGATATTTTTCAAACAGTTCTTTTTTGAAACCACTGGTTCCAACTATCTCTGAATGAAAGAACTCATATTCCTCTCTTTCATCTTGTCCATGAAGTTTTTTCTGCTGTTTATACAGATGCATTTCTGCAATCAATGTTCTAAGGCATACTTCTTGCAATATATTTGCCAAATGCGTCTGCAAACACTGATATACGTGCTCAGAAATCACGTCAGAATTTTTTCCTATGGTTTTTACAAATAGTACTCGTCCATATTGTAAAAAAGAATCATAAAATCGTGGAAACTCAATACTTTCCTCTAATTTCTGCTCTATTTGTAAGTTCTGTTCCAGGCAAATCATGTTATGATAAAATTCCATAAAACGTTTCTTTAATTTCACATTATCTCTAACTGCACACTCATTTCCATTCACATATCCATAAAAGTTGATGTTCTCTCTATACATCTGATCGAACATTGTTTCTCCCAACAGATTTCTCCAATATTCCTTTCTTACCTCTGCCGATTCTTCTCCACATTTAATTGGTTCATATATCCGTTCTGACAAATAATACAATTTTTTTAAATTCATATCTCTCTTCCTCCACCAATCTATAAACGTACATATAAAATGAGCAGAATGCTTTTTCACCACACTCTGCTCATAAAAATTTTTCTATATTTTAACAACAATAAATTGTTAAAAATACACCGCATCCTACGGTGTGTGAAGATACTATTTCATTCTCTCGATCTTCTGGTATGATTTTTTCGATCTCCTGAATTTCTTCCAATAAATTTCCCGCATACATTTCTAAAGCTCTACTATCTGTCATTTTCCATTTCTCCTTTGAATTTCGATACTTACACATTAAAAAATGTTATTTTAGTAGTAAATATTTTTTCTTTTTCCTCATATGTAATAAGCCCCTGATATTTATCTACTATTCTCCGCATACTTTTTATCCCATATCCATGGACGCTCCTTTCTTCTTTTATCGTTTCAAAAACACCTTGTTTTCTTATACAAGATATTTCAAACGTGTTAAGCAACTCTATTGAAAGTAACTGATTGATCTGTTGGATCTGAATCTTAATCCATTTTTCTTCCGTTTTTACCAAACAACAGGCTTCTATTGCATTATCTAATAAATTGCCAAATAGGGCACACGTCTCCTGCTCGGTTGTTGGAATTCCGGTCAATAACATGGTATCTATTTCATATCGAATACCTGATTTTTGTGCCACCACTCTCTTTTGTTCCAAAATAAAGTCTAAGATTTTAATTCCTGTATAGACCTTAGGTACTGTTCTTTGGAATTCGTCACTTATTTGCTTTACATACTTCTGCAGATTGTCATATTCCTCATTTTTAAGATATTCCTGAACAACCAGAAAATGATGTTTTGTATCATGGATTAATTCTCGATTTTGTTCCATAACCTCTACCATTTCACAATATTTTTGATGCTGTAATTGTTCCTCCATTACAAGAGTATTGTTTTCTTCTTGAAGAATTCTATTTTTCACCCATAAGATCATCACAAAAATAAGTATCGCAATTACCACTGACATAGAAACTAGCGATTTACTTCCTTGCAATTCTCGTCTTCCCATCGCCATATCTGAAATAATCACTTGATAGACTCTCACCAAAACAGAAAAAGATATCCCCATCAGTAAAAAAATATATTTAAATCTGTCAATACTTTTTTCTACTCCATATTTTTTAATACCATTTAAAATACACGCAACACAACTTCTACTGCAAAAATAGATTACTATTTTCTCTATCTGACATCCTGAAAAATAAATATTTTCAGCAAACACATCTTCTATCATGCACATTCCTAAAAAAGCAAAGGAAAAATCTAACAATGCAACACTAGAGAAATAAATGATTGTTATACTTGCAAAAAAAGTAAAATCTTTCTTTTCTGTTATCCAAAGAATCAGTATGAAACAAATAATGCCGACAAGAAACATAACATGTGAAAAAAATATTAAATTCCGATTGGTCGTAAATAATATTCCCATACTCCAAATGCTAATTTGCATCACCACTCGTTGCCACTTTAGTAGCTGGGTCTTTTCAATACATGTAGCATACAAAAACTGATAGTACATCCATATTTCCCACAAGGATAAAAACAATAATAACACTTTTCCTGTAAATGCTTGTAGCATCTATCTCCCTCCCCAATATTTCGCAATATCTAATTTCACCTCTTTTAACCGATAGCGACTAATGGAAAGTTGGCTCTGATCACTTAAGAATAATTTATTCCCTTCCAATTTCAAAATATGTTTAGCATTCACTAGGTACGCACGTTCTATCTTTAGAAACCCATTTTCTTCTAAAAGCTCCCATACCTGATTTAAAGAAATCCGCTCTTTATACTCTCCTTCTGTCGTCACATAATACACATATTTTGTTTCTTTCCCTTTATACACATATATAATGTCTCTAAAATATATTTTCTTTTGTATTCCATTTGTTCCTACAACACGGAATTGTGCATACTCATGGTGTATTTGATTTAATAATTTACGTGTAATCTGTGGCAAGCGTATCTCCATATCCTCTTTTAATATATATTGATACGCACTAATCTTATAGCTTTCCACCGCATATTCCATATACGCAGTAATATAGATGATATAAAGATTCGGCATATCTTTTTGTAATCTTTTTCCCAACTCTAATCCATTCATTTCCAGCATCTGAATATCCGAAAACAGAATATCAAAACGTGTCTTTTTCTGGACCTCCTCTAAAAAATCTTCCGCACAATCATAGCTTCTGATTTCTACTAACTCCTGCTCTTTTAAAATCTCCTTTATACATTGATGAATCTTCAATCGCATGATTTCTTCATCATCGACAATTCCTATTCTTATCATGTCTATTCCCCTCAAAATGTGTAGTATTCTTTCTTATTCACGTCATAAAGAATTGCTTCTTCTTGAATATATAATTTAAATGTTTTTTCCCATAAATTTTCATTGTCACTTTTGCTAATGATTTTTCCAGAATGATAGATGTATGTCCCTGTATTCTTATTTTTTATATTCCCTAAGATGTCATTCACTGCCTCTGACACTTTCATGGAATGTAACTTTGGATTCCACTTTCCTAAAATCTTCCGTATTGCGCTTTTATTTAATGCAACTTTTTTTCCAAAATATTGAATGGGAAACACTTCTTCACGGGTTAAACATAAAAAATCAAGAACTGTTTGAAAAATTTCTTCTCCGTCTGCATAGGAAAATCCCAATTCCAAATATGCATACATATGCCAAACAGCTTTTTCTAAATAAGAAAACTCTCGACTTTCTCTATATGTCTCCGTTAGATAAACAATACAATTCAATAGAACTTGTTTACTAGATATGCCTGTACTCTCTGTTCCTGAAAGAACCAATTTAATGGTCTGAACCTCAACACCGTTATATAACATTCTACTACAACCTCCTTTATTTCCATAGTATATCAACGTTTCGTATTTGTAAATGTATTGCGAATACGTAAATTTATTTCTGTGAATACTATTGCTAAAATGGAAGAAGGAAGCAAAGGAGGTTTCAACATGCAAATTGGTGAACGTATTAGATGCTTACGCATTTCCAAAGGATTAACACAGTATGATCTTGCCCAAGCTATTCATATTTCATCTAGTTTTATGAACCGAATTGAAAAAGGTTCCTCTACCGTTTCGATTGAATATGTTTGTAGTATTGCCAATGCCTTAGATGTAACACCACAGGACATTCTTTGCGATATTTTCGTTACCCCAGAAACAGCTTCTATTTCTGAACAAATAAAGCTTCTTTCTGAAAAACTTCCACCTGACAAACAGCTACTCCTATTAAACACCTTAGAATTCATAATGATTCAATCGAATTTATTATAACAATATCTTTTTATTTTTTAAGCTATTGACCTTTAACAGTATATTTTTAAACCTTGAATAGTTCAAAATGTTCTTCGGTATCCTTGCATTCAGAACATGTATAAGTAGTCGCGATATATTCAATACGTTCCAGTTTTAGAGGAGTATAGACAATCTCGTTACGGATTACTTCTGTGCCAATCGAAAGCATCTGAACAAAACATAACGAACAGAGTTTATCTTCATCTGTCAGAGTGTACTTGTCTGGTCTGGATATCTTTGAACTGTTCTGTTAAAGTTTGTCTCTTTTTACGACTTTTCTTTGCAGAAACTACGATTTCAGGTTCTATGAGTTCGACTGGTTTTTCTTCTTCCACAGTGACTGTGAATGCGCACGGTATTGTAAAATATTTCGATGTATTCAAAAATCAGCTTATATGCATGTGCATAATTAAAAATTTTAAACCGATCAATTCTCTTTTCAAGAGTGCATGAAAAGATTCTATACAGGCATAGTCTCATGGATATGCTTTCTTTGAATAACTATGAATCATACCTCTGGTTGCTTTTTTAAGTGCTTCCGGTACGTACTGACATCCTCTGTCGCAGTGAAAAATCAACGGTTTTTCAACATTTCTGACACGTTTTTTTTCAACATATTCCACTACGTGAGATACCTTCAGCGTCTCACTCAATACCCAGGAAATGATTTTTCTTGAATACAGATTCAATCACACTAGTAAGATGCACAAATCCTTCAAATATCCAAATATACATGATATCTGAACACCAGGCAGCATCTGGATGCTTAGAAAATATATTAAACATCGCAGAATAGAAACAGAACCTGACAGACATATATTTTCGAGTCAGACGCATGAGCATATGACAATATCATGCGTGGAAGAAATATACAAAAAATATATAAAACTCGCTAAAGAAAAAACGCCCAATCTTTTCAAAGAAGAACACTATTCACCTCATAGTATGAGACATACAACCGGACAACATATGTTAGAAGCGGGAGTTCCGATTATGGTAATAAAAGCTTTCCTGGGACATGCATCAGTTCAAACGACACAGATTTATACAGAAAGTCCACAGGCAACAGTTGATAAACATATCCGTGAATGGAACGAAATGAATTTTCCGCGTTCGATTTATATTGATGAAAAAGATTTGGAAGAAAGAAATGTTCCTGATTTTTTGAAGAGCCACTAATAGGATATCATTATTCGAGAAGATTTCTTAGAAAGTCTTAATTTCTGGGCTTTCCAAGAGATTATCTCGAATAATAATTCTATTCTAATAAGAGGATATAGCCATCCGTCTCTTTGAACAGGACTTTGATCCTGTCGCAACGCTTACCGCAGAACAGATAGATGGAGTGCCCATCAGGTTCCTGTTTGAAATTTTTCATAATGATTGCACACAATCCATCGATGGATTTTCTCATATCTGTGTATCCAGTCACCAGATAAATATTGGTTGCAAGGGAAATATCACCAAGCATGAGACATTCCCCCTAAGCATTGGAGTGTAGTTCTGATTAAGTCTGGATTGGTGTTATTAAAGAATCGAATGGTAGAATTCCCCATCACGATTTCCATAGCAACACTAGCATCCGTACCAGGCATTGCTAGAGTGCTAGTGTTTTGCTCCATTATTGTAGTAGGTGGCGCTGATTCCGGAACCAGATCTACTTTGACAACGTCCTGATGAACAGGGATTCCCAAGTGCTTACCCTCGGAATTAGGTATTGTCACGCCGGCTTTGCGTAACTTACTGACCCAGTTGTAAAAAGTACCAGCATGGATTCCATGTGCTTCACACCACTGGTAATCAGAAAGACCGCTGGAACGGCATTCCATAATCAGTTTCAGTTGTTCTTCACGACTGACACGTTTTGCTTTCATAATTGCTAGCCTCCAAGTAGAGTAAAACGCTTGCGTTTCCTAGCTACAATTATAAAGCAGAAACGGAGTGGATAAAATCCACCCCGAAACTAAGCACTTACGGAACAACGGTTTCCTGCCGCTGGATTAGCGGTTTCCGTTCCTCCGGAACAGCGGTACTCCCGCACAAGAATATTCACGTTTACCTAAAAAAACCGAAAGCCTCCATTTTTCTGGATTGCTTTCGGTTTTGAGAACAGTTTACATTTGAATAATTAAAAATTGGATTATTCACTTTCTTAGCATTTTGCCCCTCTAACCTAGTCATTAGAACTCATCAGATATTTTCTTAATGTAAAATTCTCCAATTTTTATTTATATGATAAATCACATTACATTTTTATCTTTGCACCCTTAAAATGAAATAAAATTTATTCTTCCATTTCGTTTAGTGCCTCTAAGATTTCCTTTTCAAAATTTTCTACATCTTCATCCCACCCTACATTATGATGAGATCTTTGACAAAAATCTCCATATACCATTTTATCAAAATTTAATTTTCTTTCCATATTTGCAACCTCCTGCGTTACTCTTTAATATTTTTCTTAATTTTTATGTAAACCGTTCTGCTCGTAAATGTAATTATCATATACAATAATTTAAACAAATTTCTACATTGTCTCACCTAAATTTGAAAGATCTGCTATTCTAGTATTCTGCATGATGTATTTTTTTAACACCAAATTATAATCAATACGCATAACTTCTCCCAATATCTCCATAAATTTTAAAATATCAATTTCTGTTTCTACTTTTTTCAATTTAGCAAATAATTTGATTAATATTGAAAAATTACTATTTATAATCTTCTGAAATAATAACACTCCCCTTCCATATATCAAAGGTTTATAAAATTTTTCTGATAAATCTTCCGTAAAATCATATATACTCACTTGATTCATTTTACCAGATATTGTATCTAACTTTTTATATTCATTACATTGACTCCTATAAAAATGTTCACCCAAAATCTTTCTTACAATAATTAATTGTATATATTCAGTTAGTGATTCTTGCATCCATTCTTTTGCAGGTCCAACATATTTAATCATACAGCCATTGTATTGATGAATTATTTCATGTGGTATATATTTATATAAATATGTATACGGTCTTTTTATAAAATTACTATGAAGAACAATTGTTCCCCGAAACGAAATTGCTTCAAATGGCATTGCTGTTACAGCAATCTTGCATGTCAATACATCATTAAAAAGTTCATTATAATATTGAACTATTTTCATAAAATTATTAAAATTTTTCTCACCAAATATTTGCTTGATTTTTTTTGTGTCTAAACATATATTTTTATCAATTTTCACCAAAATAGTGAGGGAATTTTTTGCAAAATCAACATTTTTTTCTTTATGGTTCATCTAACATCTCCAGTATCCACTTTGCTTTGTTTTGAACTAAATCAATATGAAAATTATATTTATAATTACCACCAAAATTAGAATTCTCTCCTATTCCTAAATGGTATGTGTTATTTCTTTTCTCTAAATAAGGTAATGCATCAATATCTGGTACCAGCTCATTCATTCCAAACCCAATTTCACATATAGGAAAATGACCTTGGTAATAAAGTTCTTTTAAATCAACAAAATCTTTTTTTATTTGGTAAACACTAGTTTTTTCTTTTATCTTATGCACAAATACACCATTTACGCTGCCTTGACTCGGGACAATAAATACCTCTCCATATGGGATTTGTATAACTCTTTGTTTAGGTGTTAGTGGAATATTTTCTATTAGCACTGATTCCACAATAAATTCAATATTTGACCCATATTCATCTATAATACGAAATTTCTTCCCAACTATTAGTCGATTGCTACATCTCTTAATGTTTTCATTTATTTTTCTTGCAGAATTATGTTCTAGTATCTCAAATAGTAACTTATTATATAATTTTTGTGCTTTATTTGTAAATTTTATCCCCTCCACACCAGCACTAATATTAATAAAGTAAACGCCTTTTTTTTCAAGATTTATCAAAAGATTATGCATTATTTCACTATCTGTTCCTGAAACATAAAATGGCATAATCAAAATAAGTAAATCCTGTTCATTTAGAACATTCAAATGCTCTTTTAATTCCGTATACTCCATATCATCAACTTGTAAAATTTCTATTCTACTTTTGCATTGTTCTGAAATCAAATGTTCATAAATTGGTTTATAAAGCTTTTGATAACATACATAAATCCTCTCAATCTTTAGTTTTTCAACTGTTTCATCAATTAGGCTAGACATTTTCATGAATTCACGACACCTCTTTACCATATCTATATTTACTATTAAAAACAATCAAAATAATTATATCTAATCCCATCACTATACTCGCTATTACCCATGACACATTTACTCCAAACTTTTCTGTTAAAATTCCTAATAGATTAGCAATTACGAATCCTCCTATTGCTTGAATTGTGCTGAAAATAGAACTATATGTAGATCTCACCTCACTTTTTATATAGTCACACATCCATATCGACGTAGCTGCTTGTTCTATTCCAAGTCCTAACTCAACTAAACCCGCTCCAATTAAAAAAGTGGGCACTGTTTGAAACGCATATAAAATCATAAACCCCAAAATACTAACTAAAATCCCCATAATAGATGTTTTAAAACTACTCATCTTTTTAGTACATATACTAACCATATACGTTCCAAACATAAGTAATATCATAAAGAACAATAAAAAAAAGGATAAATATTCTATTTTTATCTTGACAATTTCTGTTGCATAAACCTGCCAAAATAATACAAATGCAAGAAATGGTATATGACATACTATGATTCTCAAAGCTAATAGTAACAATTTTTTTGTCGAAAAAATTCTTTAGCTTGAGTATGTAAAATATAAAGAATATTTTCCCCTTTTATTTTTCCATAATTTTCCTCTCCACAAAATAAGGCAATACATCCTGAAATAATCGAAATACATCCTGCAACTATAATCGGAATTTTTTGTTCTATTCCAATTAAAAAATAAGATATAATAGAAGCCATAACGGCAAAAAAACTAATACTCGATTGAATTTTAGGTAATATTCGATTTCTTTCTCCATATACATCATATTTAATCATTTGATCTATCAGCCATGCCGAAGGCGCTCCTGAAATCAATGCCATTCCAAAAGCCATTAAAACCATAGACGGTAAAAATGTGCAAAAGTTTTCTGCAAATGCATATACTAAAATTCCACTTCCCCATACTATCAACCCGCATCCTGTAATCTTTTTTCTTCCTATTTTATCTGAAAGTGTTCCTGTCGGATAATCAAAGAATGCCTGCAAAATCTGCTGAATACTAAACAGACTGGAAACTTGATCTATCGGAATGCCTTGTGCTCTCATAAATGCGATATATATTGCACCAAAAAGTTTATCTGCTAATTCATATAGTGAGATTACACTTACATATATTCTTTTACTTTTTTCAAATTCTCTTTTATTAGAGGATAACTTAGTATTCATAATATTTTTCACGTCCTTTATATTTTCAATTATCAAATGCAATCATTGGATTATTCACTATATCTTTGCAAATAATAGATATTTTATCTTTCTTTTTTCTTTGATTTACATAAGTATAGAAATAGTAATACCCCATGTAATATATTAAAGCTCTACTTGGATCAACATTAATAGGTAATAACATAGAATTAATTTTTTCTATAGTCATTCCACATTTTCCAACCAATTTATTGTATATATCATTTTTTTTACATTTAAAATAATGAATATCTATTGCAATTATAAACATAATATTCATCAATAATTTATTTCTCTTATAAGCCTTTTTTATTTCATCCGAACACTCTATTTCATTTGCGTAAAAATATTCACAAAACTTCGCCCAACCTTCTTCTATATAAGGATTTAATCGAGACATTTCATAAATATTCCCCCTTACCGTTCTATCAAAACATTTATTCATATAATGATGACCTGGATAAATTTCGTGCACCACTTTTAGCTTAAGCTGCTCTTTTGACATTATGTTATTTTTACTTGAGTAAAGCAAAAAAGATTTCATATTCACTGCAGTAAGAGGCTGTTTTATATATCGAAAATTTCCAAATATGCTTTTATCATCTTTAGTATCTATAAAATTTAAAGAATCTAATAAATTCACCTCTTCACCAAATATAGATTTACATTTTGTATATATTTCTTGAAATAGCTTTGTCAACTCTCTTTCATTACATTGTATTGCACTTTTCTTTATATCAAATATGTTAAATTCTGCATTCATTATAATTTCATACATAGCCTCTTTATACAATGTTTCAATTAAATAGCATGAATTTTTCTTATTAGTCATCTTATTTAAATAATTTATTAAATTTTCTGCTCCCCAGCTGGAAAAAAATTTTTTTTCATTATCTTCAGTAAGCCTAGTTTTTATTTCATTAAAAAAAAGTTCAATACTATAATATATCTGTTGAACACTATCAATTGAGTATTCTTTTAAAATTTCACTCTTTAAAAAATCTAAATCTTTTTTAATTAAATATTTTGTATATAACAAATCTAATTTAGATAATTTTTTTATTCTTATTTCATTAATTGCTTTATTAATTACTTTAGAGAATCCCCTTACTCTTGATATAACAACCTCTTCATTCATTCCCACATTATAATAATCAATACTTTCTATTACTTCCAATAACGGCTTTATTGCTATAAGGTAACAGTAATATGCACTATAACGATATTCATATAGAGATGTTAGCTCATAGATTCTTAATTCTACACTTTTCCTAAAATTCCGATTGAGATTTCACCTGTTTTAAGAAATTTAATAACTGTTATATTTTATTATTAAATTCTTCGCACCCCCTTGAAAACACTGGATTTGTCGCAGGTGAGCTTTCCCTTATTATTTCCCTTGTGTTATATCGTCCCATCAGTGTTTATGCACTCTGATAAGGGCAAATACAAGGGCAAGAAAAATCTATAAGAC
>SKEQ01000381.1_pt1 | contig 37383 bp, 40 predicted proteins | sample 4826751 | NCBI WGS metagenome assembly SKEQ01 (sample SAMN11008805, study PRJNA524170) | human gut metagenome | biome: Human fecal sample; material: Feces; isolation source: fecal sample from pouch patient p44 | host: Homo sapiens | place: Israel: Tel-Aviv | collected 2013-07-11 | reverse complement strand
TATATATCGGTAGCGAAAGCGGCCGCACATTCTATCTTGTTTGTCAACTATTTTTACAAAATAAAAAGACTCCTATATTATTTCTAATATAAGAATCTAATTATTTTGCCTTAACTTAATGACATTGGAGATCAGGCTCTTTTTTTATGCTTCGAATTATGGAAACTCTTCGCTTAAGATATGCATTTTAAAATAATATTACAGAAACATTGGTTGAAAATATACTCGTAAAAAGTACTACATTTGAAAATACTGTACACTGTAAGGTGGAAGAGAAACCTGTCCGTTCATATTCACAGTTTCTCCGCTTAGTAGTTCTTCGGCTGTGCCGTTTAATTCGCCGGAATATGCAGTGTATTCGTTGTCCCCTGCGTTGACTGCTACAAGAATCCGTTCGCTTTCAGAACAGCGCTCAAAGATCAGCTGATGATTTTGGATCACTACATTTCGGTAAGAACCATTGCAGAGTGCATCGTGGTTTTTCCGGACGGAGATTAGTTTTGATACAAAATCAGTAAGAGCATTTGGCAGTGGTTTCTCAAAACACGGGCGCAAAGCATAATCATTGTCAGGAGATTTCATGCCTTCTGCGCCCCATTCACTTCCGTAATAAAGGCAGGGAATTCCCGGCATGGAAAACAGCAGTCCATATACGAGCGGAAGATGTGATGGATTGTTCAGGATACTTGCGATCCTTGTCACATCGTGATTATCTGCAAAAGTCATCAGGTGTTTTCCACGGTAAAGACACCATTGTTCAGGACCAAACTGACGATTCAGAGAGTGTGCAATCTCAAAAAGGTTCCTATCGTTGAAGCTGGAGTAGAGACCCTTGTAACATTCATAGTTTGTGCAACTGTGAAGCAGTTCATCGTTGACGATCAAGTTGTAATCGCCGAAGAGTACTTCTCCGATCAAAGCAAAATCAGGCTTTAGCTCCGCGCAGAAATTGCGAAGACGGTGCATGAAATTGCGGTCAAGGCTGTATGCGACATCCAGGCGCAGACCATCGATATTAAATTCTGTGATCCATTTTTGGACACACGAAAGAAGGTAATCGACAACCGCAGGATTCTGGAGGTTCAGTTTGACCAGTTCAAAATGTCCTTCCCAGCCCTCGTACCAGAATCCATCATTATAGCAGCTGTTGCGGTCAAAACTGATATGGAACCAGTTTTTGTAAGCGGAATCCCATTTGTATTTTCTGACATCTTCAAAAGCCCAGAAATTTCTTCCGACATGATTGAAGACACCATCCAGCACAATCTTAATGCCATGTGCATGGAGTGACTGGCAGACTTCGGAAAAATCCGCATTTGATCCGAGCCTACAGTCCAGTTTTGTGAAATCTTTTGTGTCGTAACCGTGCGTATCTGATTCGAAGACCGGATTAAAGAGGATCGCATCGATACCGAGTGACTGAAGATAATCTGTCCAGTCAAGGACTTTTCGGATTCGTGGTGTTACGATTCCATCATTGGAAAGTGGTGCACCGCAGAAACCGATTGGATAAATCTGATAAAATGTACTATGATATGCCCACATAAAAAATTCCTTCCGTTGCTGTTGATTTTGGAATCTGCCATTTAGGAGCGGATTCCAGTGTAAACACAGTATACCACAGAATGTGGGATTTTAAAATCGGGTGAAAGAAATTGCTTGTGACATTTCAGAGGAAATGTAGGTGATTTCAGGAAGAATATAAAAAATTTGTGGATCAGGACTAGGAGGAATATAGCTGGGAGAGAGAAGAAAAATGTTGGAAAACAGTAGAAAAATACGATAAAACAGTTGACAGAAAGACGTATTCATAATATAATCATAAAGTATGACATGAGAAGAAACAGTTTACACCAAAGCCCCGGAGTGAGCTGATTTCATAATAAACAATATTGATTTAATGAGAGAATATATTAGGAGGTCGACCAATGAAAACTTACATGGCTAATCCAGATAAGATTGAAAGAAAATGGTATGTAGTTGACGCAACAGACAAGACATTAGGACGTTTAACATCAGAAATCGCAAAAGTATTAAGAGGAAAAAATAAACCAGTTTATACACCACACATCGACACAGGAGATTACGTAATCGTTGTAAATGCAGAGAAGATCGCAGTTACAGGTAAAAAATTAGATCAGAAAATCTACTACAATCACTCTGATTATGTAGGTGGAATGAAAGAAACTACATTAAGAGAAATGATGGATAAGAAACCAGAGAAAGTAATCGAACTTGCTGTAAAAGGAATGCTTCCAAAAGGACCTTTAGGAAGATCAATGATCAAAAAGCTTCATGTATACGCTGGACCAGAGCATGATCATCAGGCTCAGAAACCAGAAGTATTAACATTTTAAGGAAAGGTTGAAAGGAGGAAATTACAGTGGCTAAAGCAAAATTCTACGGAACAGGAAGAAGAAAAAAATCAATCGCAAGAGTATATTTAGTACCGGGAACAGGTAACATTACAATCAATAAAAGAGACATCGACGAATATTTAGGATTAGAGACATTAAAAGTTGTTGTTCGTCAGCCATTAGTAGCAACAGAGACACTTGACAAATTCGACGTATTAGTAAACGTACGCGGTGGTGGATACACAGGACAGGCTGGAGCTATCCGTCACGGTATCGCAAGAGCTTTACTTCAGGCAGATCCAGATTACAGACCAGTTCTGAAAAAAGCAGGATACTTAACACGTGACCCACGTATGAAAGAACGTAAGAAATACGGTCTCAAAGCAGCTCGTAGAGCACCACAGTTCAGCAAACGTTAATTATACGTTTCAGAATGTACAATTTCAAAAAGAATTTCAAACCTCTCAGGGAGCATTCCTTGGGAGGTTTATATTTTTGTAAAATTATAGAATTATATTGATTTTTTAGGGGGAATTGCATATACTTATTATAGACAAAGAATTGTCTTAGGTGAGTTTCTACCATAAAGTGGAAACCTAAAAAAGCAGGTGAGTCTCCACCATAAAGCGAGAACCTAAAAAAGCGGTGAGTCTCCACCATAAAGCGAGAACCTGAAAAAGAGGCGAGTAATGTCGTCTCTTTTTTTGACAGATGAGGAAAAATGAAATTTTATAATATCAAAGATGAATACATCAATTATTTGAAAAAATATGATGCAAAAGTTGCAGATAATAAAAAGGGAAAGCGGCCGTATGTAGGCGTGGTGCTTGAGATTGATGGGATAAAATATTATACTCCATTTACATCGCCCAAAGAAAAGCATCGCAAAATGAAGAACACAAAAGATTTTAGGAAAATTAATCAGGGAATATATGGTGCAATCAACTTTAATAATATGATACCGGTTGTGGAATCGGCATTACTTCTTATTGATATTGATGCAATGGAAGATTCAAAATATCAGCGTTTGCTTCAAAATCAATATAAGTCTATTAAAGCTGATCGGGAACAAATTCAGTTGACAGCAAAAAGATTAAGAAATACTCTTTTTAAGAAAGATGAAGAATTGAATGGCAATGACAAGAGAATAAAGGAAAGATGTTGTGATTTGCCATTGCTGGAGGAGGTTGTGAAACATTATGACAACCATTAGTAAAAAAGAAGTACATAAATTTTTAGATAAACACCCGGATATACCTTTCTCGGCAGCTAAATTTGAATATAGTTTATATCTTGAGTCTGAAGCAGTTGAATATGCCAATGCGATTTCAGAAAAAATGCTTGGTGAATCTGAAGAGGATTTGCATTCGAAAAGAATGATTGAACAAGCAGAAACAACGGAAGAACTGTTGCAATTGGCTTATGAAAGAATACTTCAATATCCGGAATGAATATTTAAGATCTATGTTGTGCTTAGTAATTGGATTTCGAGGAGATGTAGAAATGATTCCTTTTTTGATGAAAGAAACAGAACGTCTGGAAAGAATGTATCCCCAAGAAACATATGCACAAGGTCCGATACTTGCTATTTAGGAACTTGCTGTCAGATTTCTTAATTGAAGTCTAGGAGATGTACTGAAAAGTAATGAGAAGCCCTGCGTTTGTAACGTGTTTGCAACACCACATTCCAAGAATCCAGTAAAATCAAGTGTTCCCAGTTACCTAAACGTTAATTATACGTTTCAGAACGTACAATTTCAAAAAGATTTTATAACTCCTCAGGACTTTGGTTCTGGGGAGTTTTTTTAGCAAAATAATGAACTTGATTTACGACACCAATATTGAAGTAGAAGTTTTTATGAACTATAATGGTTGACGAAGATTAACCATAGGAGGATGTATGGATAAGGATTTTAGCTTGGAGAAGAAAAATTTTATTGAAACTTATAATCTTGCTAGACCAATTATGACGATACTAGGAGATCAAGTCCGCCAAGAGATCCTGTTAGCTTTAATAGAAAGTGGGGGATGGGAGGAATTACTATTATATTGATTTTGATGATACGACAGTAAAGCCAGTGATACTATTTTGGCAACAAGTAGAGCCAATGTTGAAAAGATGTAGCAAAGAAAGCGAAAAGAGGTTATAAAAATGAGTGTATATTCTATTTATTTTAGTCCGACAAACAGTACAAAAGAGATTGCAAATTCAAGTATTTGATGCAGATGATGTTTGTGTGATTGGCGTCCCATCTTATGGAGGCCGAGTGCCAGGTATTGCACTAGAGAGAATGAATAAATTTAAAGGGAATCATGCAAAAGCTATATTGGTGGTATCATATGGAAATAGAGCATTTGAGGATACTCTGAAAGAATTAGCAGATGAACGCTTACAGATGGAGGAATTTTGTTAAAGCGAAGAGCATTGGAAATCCTTAATCTTGAAGAGCGAATGTTGGAAGAACTGAGAGGAACTGAAGAAGTGATAGAAGGAACAGTTACTTTTGGGTGCGGAGAGTTTACAGCAGTAGAAACATTGGCGAAAATATGTAAGCAATATAAAGAAAAATATCCGCTTGTCCAGATTGCGATTCATACCGCAACAGCGGACACTATATATGAGATGATGAATAAAGGGCTTGTAGATATTGCATTGTTCATGGAACCAGTGGATACAGAAGGGCTTGATTATATTAGAATAAAAGACTGCGATCATTGGGTAGTAGGAATGCGCCCTGATGATCCGCTTGCTAATAAGAAGTACATAGAAAAGAATGATATTTTGGATAAGCCGCTTATTTTACCAGAAAGGGTGGGGGTTCAGAGCGAACTTGCCAATTGGTTTGGAAAAGATTTTTCCAGTCTTGATATTTCATTTATAAGCAATCTTGGAACAAATGCCGGTGTGATGGCGGCAAATGGACTTGGGTATCCAATTTCCATTGAGGGTGCTGTAAAATATTGGAGGGAAGAGATACTTGTGCAAAGGAGACTTTATCCAGAGATTACTGCGAGCGTAGTGATTGCATGGAGAAGACATATTCCTTATTCACAAGCAGTAAATAAGATGATAGAAGAAATCAATGCTTTTTAGGCATAAATGTGAATACGATATAAGTATTGGACATGATAAGATGATAGATTATAGAATAGATGTGCAGGATCAGAAGATATCTTGCACATCTATTTTTAGAAAGGGGACAAATAACTATGGGAAAAAGATTAGTGGCATATTTTAGTGCAAGTGGAACAACGAAAAAGGTAGCAGAAATGATTGCTGATAGTGCAAAAGCAGATTTGTTTGAGATTACACCAGAGGTTCCATATACAAGTGCTGACCTTAATTGGATGGATAAAAAATCCAGAAGCAGTATAGAGATGAATGATAAGAGCATGATTGCAGAAGGAAAGGTATTTAACAATGCAACTAGACAACAAATCGTTGAATGGGTAGAAACATTATAAGTTTAGAGAGATGTAACATGAAATTACTTCAAATGAATGGTGTCAGCCGGTTACTAATGAAGGTTACAGCAAATTAGCATAATGAAAAGCAGTAAAGAAAGATGGATATCTATGGAAAGATAGAATGTTTATTTGCGAAGGGAGGGCATAAAAAATGGAATATGTCAAATTAGGAAATACGGATATCAGCGTATCGAAAATTTGCTTAGGATGCATGAGTTTTGAGAAGGTCGGAACGATGCATGATTGGACAATTGATGAAAACGAAAGTGAAAAAGTAATCCAACATGCGTTGGAACTTGGAATTAATTTCTTTGATACAGCAAATGGATATTCGGCAGGGACAAGCGAGGAATATCTTGGTAAGGCAATCAAGAAAAATATTGCAAGGGATCAGGTAGTTATCGCTTCAAAAGTATATTTTAATGAAGGACGTTTATCGCAAAAAGCAATCATGCGGGAAATCGAAGGCACTTTGCAGAGGTTGGGCACAGATTATCTGGATTTGTATATTATTCATAGATTTGATTATGATACACCGATTGAGGAAACAATGGAGGCTCTGCATGATTTGGTGAAAGCTGGAAAAGTAAGAGCAATTGGTGCATCTGCAATGTATGGTTACCAGTTTTACAATATGCAGCTTATAGCAAAAGAACGTGGCTGGACACAATTTTCTGTAATGGAGAATCACTATAATTTGCTCTATCGAGAGGATGAAAGAGAACTGATCCCTATTTGTAGACAGATGGGAGTTTCTCTTACACCATATAGTCCGTTGGCGGCTGGACATTTAAGCAGGCCAGAATGGAAAACAAATTCACTGCGTAGCAAAACAGATAGAGTAGCCATGGGGAAATATGATGGCATGGAAAAGCAGGATAGGAAGATTGTAGAGAGAGTATATGAGCTTTCCCAAAAACATAATTGCAAAATGTCTCAAATTGCACTTGCATGGCAGTGGATGAAAGGTATTTCTTCACCGATTATCGGTGCTACCAAGACAGTATATCTTGATGATGCAGTTAGAGCTTTGGATGTGAAATTAACAGATTTAGATATGGAATATTTAGAGGAAATGTATGTTCCACATCCGATTGTGGGTGCAATTAATCATAATCCAGAACAGACAATTTCAAGAGGCACAGTAAAATAGCCAACTAAATTAAGTATAAATAGGCATTTCTATAGCGATGGACAACGTTCTTTTTGGAGAAGTTTTATAGAAAATTTGAATAAAGTATATAACAAAAAACAATTTAACATATGAAACGGATAGTGTTAGAATGTGACTGGTGTTGGAAAACATAAAAGAGGAGGAAAAATATGAAAAAGAAATTTTTGAGCCTGTTTTTAGTTGCTGCATTATCCGTTTCGATGTTCGCAGGATGCGGAAAAGGCGAAGAGAAAAAAGAAGAAAATGCTGCAGCGAAAAACGAAACAAAAACAGAATATGTAAGTAAAAATGGGAACACCATGGTTCTTACATTATTTCAAAACCCAAAAACATTAGACATTCAAAAAACAAATGCAGATTATTTTATTCCGCTTCAGATTTATGATCGTCTTGTCGATGTAACTGTGAATGAAGCTGGAGAAACAGAGATTATTCCAAGTCTTGCTGAAAAATGGGATATCAGTGAAGATGGTCTTACGTACACATTCCACTTAAGAAAAGGTGTAAAATTCCACAATGGCGAAGAATTAAAAGCAGATGATGTACTATTTACCATTGATAAAGCTGTAAATCCAGAAGAAGCTTGTATCAATGCAGCTCAGTATCAGGAAGTAAAAGGGTACCAAGATCGTCTGGATGGAAAAACAGATGTGATTGAAGGTGTTAAAGTAATCGATGATTACACAGTAGCGATCACACTTTCAGCGCCATCAGCATCTTTTCTTGCAAATATGACAGGTGCTCCGGCTTCTATCTATAACCGTAAAGCTGTCGAAGAAGGAAAAGATAAATTTGGATTTGATCCAGAATATACTGTTGGTACAGGGTATATGAAGTTTAAAGACTGGACACAAGATCAGGAGATCAATCTTGTAAGAAATGATGAATATTTCAATACACCGGCTAAAATCGATGGAGTCCGCTATTTAATGAACATTGATGCCTCTACCGAACGGATGATGTTTGAAAATGGTGAGTTAGATTACATGGGTGTAAAGGCAGATGACCTTGAGCATTTCAAAAATGATGAATTTTGGAAAGATTACTTAATCGGATATCAGCCACCAAGCATGGATTACATGATTTTTAATCAGAACGATACATTCATGGCGGATGTAAATGTAAGAAAAGCTGTTCAGGCAGCGATCAATCGTGATTTGATCAATCAGAACTTCTATAATGGTGAAGGAACGTTATTAAATGGTGTTCTTCCTCCGGCAATTCCGGGATACTCTGAAGATCAAACACCAATTAAATACGATGTAGAAGAAGCAAAAAAATTATTAAAAGAAGCAGGCCATGAGTCAGATGTGACACTTACAATTCTTCAGAATGGAGAAAGTACATATACACATCCTATTAATGAAATGATTCAGTCTATGCTTGGAGAAGCAGGAATTAAAGCTGAAATCAAAAACATGGATATGACATCTTACTGGGATACCATTGCAAGTGGAGAAGGGTATTCTATTTCACTGGGACCTGTAACAGCAGATGTTCCGGATCCAGGAGCATTCTTCACAACATTTACAGTGGAAAATAGCGCTTCGAATGGATATAACATCAAAGACAAAGCGTTAACCGATAAGATCAAAGAAGCAAATGCAAAACTTGATCCAAAAGAAAGAATTGCAGCCCTTCAGGCATTAGAATCAGAAATCGTAACAGAACAGGCATTATACTTACCGATCGCAGCTGAAAAACGTACATGCATCATTAGCCCAAGATTGAAGAACTTTCAGCTTGGCTGGCAGGGATGGGTTTGCTGCTCAACACATAATGTAGAAATCGATGATTCTTACAATAAATAAATAGCAATGTATAAAAGGTATCAGATTTGATACCTTTTATACATATAAGGAGAAAAACTTATGCGTAAATATATTGCAAAACGAATCGCAGTATCTGTTCCTATTATTTTAGGGGTCATACTGATTACGTTTGTCTTGATGAATTACATTCCAGGAAATGCAGTAACCGCGATGATGCAAAATAAGATCAATAACGAAACGGTGGCTCGAGTGGAAGAAGAAATGCATTTGAACGATCCGATTTTGGTACGATTTGGTTTGTATATAAAAGATTTATTACATGGAGATTTGGGAACCTCTTTTGTAATGAATCAGCCAGTATTCAATCTGATTAAAAATGCATTCCCTAATACGATAAAGCTGGCATTATCGGCAATCGCATTTGCATGGATTTTAGGAATACCGATAGGAATTATAAGTGCTTTAAAGAAAAATACATGTTTGGATAAATTATTTATGGGAGTGTCACTCATGGGAATATCAATGCCGACATTTTCCATTGGAATTATTTTACAGTATTTAATTGCCTATAAATTAAAATGGCTGCCAATTAGTGGATTTACAACACCGGCACATTTAATTTTACCATCCATTGTGTTGGGATGGAGCATGGCAGGAGAGATTTCGCGTTTAATACGTACAAATTTGATTGATGTGATTCAGGCAGATTATATAACAACAGCGAAGGCAAAGGGAAAATCGCGTATGGGAATTGTTATTTTTCATGCACTAAAAATGTCGATTCTTCCAGTGATCACGATTATGATGATGCAATTTACATCATTGCTGGGAGGGGCATTGATCACTGAGAATATTTTTAGTATTCCGGGAATTGGAACATTATCAATCTCTGCTTTGAGCAATCGTGATATACCATTGTTACAAGGAACGATTATTCTCAGTACATTTTTAATTATTATTGGAAATCTCATTGCGGATATTATTTATGCGCTGGCAGATCCAAGAGTGCATTATGATTAGGAGGATAGCATGAAAAATATGATGAAAAATACCGGACGAAAAATAAAAAAGTATGTCAAAGAGGATCCAGTAGGATTTATAAGTTTTCTTATGATCTTGCTGTTTATTTTTCTTGCTGTTTTTGCAGATTTCATTGCACCGTATGGAATCAATGAAACACAGTATATGAAACCGAAGGCGGCTCCTTCTATGGAACACATTTTTGGAACAGATGAATTGAGCCGTGATATTTTCAGCAGAATTTTGTATGCATCAAGAATCTCTCTATTTATTGGATTTGCACCAACAACAATCAATTTGATCATTGGAACATTTTTGGGAATGATAGCTGGAATGACTACATTAAAATGGGTAGATACATTGATTATGAGAATTGTTGATATTGTATTGTCTTATCCGTTTATGATTCTTGCGATGGCGATTGTTTACAATTTAGGAGCAAGTACAAAAAATTTATTTTTAGCACTGATCTTAGTTGGATGGGCTGGAACAGCGAGAACGGTGAGAGCGCAAACATTGTCTCTAAAAAATAGTACATATATAGAAGCAGCGCGTTCCATGGGAGTGAGCAAATGGAAAATTATGATCAAACATATTTTACCCAATATTCGCTCTTTACTGCTTGTGCTTTACACAATGTCTATCCCGGTTGCAATTCTTTCAGAGGCAGGATTGAGTTTCCTTGGATTTGGTGCACAGCCGCCACAGACAAGTCTCGGAGTTATGGTATCTAAAGGACGCACGTATCTGTTTGATGCCCCATGGATTTCTCTGGCACCAGCAATCTATATTCTTTTGCTTTCTTTGTGTCTCAATTTTTTTGGAGATAGCCTTAGAGATATGTTGGATTCCAAACGTTCAGAAAGATAGGGGGATATGATGGAAGATATAGTATTACAAGTAAAAGATGTCACGATTGGTGATAAAAAATCAGGGTATTCGATTGTAGACAAAGTAAATATAGAAGTAAAAAAGCAACAGATTGTAGGGATTGTAGGAGAATCTGGCTGCGGGAAAAGCATGACAAGTTTAGCAATCATGCAGTTGATGCCGGTGAACATTGCAATAAAAGAAGGACAGATTCTATTTTCTGGTGAGGAACTAACGGCACTCAAAGAAAAAGAATTACGGAAAGTGCGAGGAAAAGATATTTCTATGATCTTTCAAGAACCAGTGCGCGCCCTGCATCCACTGCATAAAGTAGGAAAACAAATTGAAGAAAGTCTGAAGATTCATACAAATTTGTCAAAAGAGGATAGAAAAAAACAAACTATTTCCCTCATGAAATCTGTCGGAATACCAGATGCAGAAATGAGGTATGATCAATATCCACATCAGCTTTCCGGAGGGTTAAATCAAAGAATTATGATTGCTATGGCGATTGCAGCAGATCCATCCCTGATTATTGCGGATGAGCCGACAACCGCGTTAGATGTTACAATTCAAGCTCAGATTTTACAATTGCTGCGATCCTTGCGTGAAAGAAGAGGAGTATCGCTCATCTTGATTTCGCATGATTTAGCGGTGATTTGTGAAAACTGTGATTATGTATATGTGATGTATTGTGGCCAGATTGTAGAGGAAGCAGATGTAAGGACATTTTTCCAATCTCCGAAACATCCGTATACGCAGGCACTTATTCAGGCTTCTCCTGATCCAGAGAAAAAAATAGATCAATTGATGGCAATTAAAGGAACGGTTCCGTCTATCGAAAATATTCCGGAGGGATGTCGATTTGCGGAGCGATGTCCGCATAAAACAGAACGATGTACCAAAGTAGAGCCAAAATTGTATGAGCAAAATGATGGGACAAAAGTCAAATGCTTTTTATTTGAAGAGGGTAGATAATTTATGGGAAATTCATTAATCATAGCACAAAATATAAGTAAAACTTTTGTGGCAAAAGGACTGTTTAGTGCAAAAAAGGAAAATCATGTATTACATCATGTTGATTTAGAAATTTACAACAATGAAACGTTAGCTCTTGTGGGAGAATCGGGATGTGGAAAAACAACATTGGGACGAATCATTCTAGGATTAGAAAAGCCGACAGATGGAAATATACTTTTTGAGGGAGAAAATATTTTTTCTAAAAAAGAAGTAAAAAAGGAAATGCGTAAAAATATGCAGATGGTCTTTCAGGATCCTTATGCATCTTTAGATCCAAAGATGAAAGTGGAAGAAATCCTGATGGAACCGCTTTTGGCAAATAAAGTGTATACAAATAAAAAGGAAGCAAGAAAAAAAGTAAAAGAACTATTGGAAATTGTGGGGCTTAACGAAACGCATATGAAGCGATATCCTTATCAATTTTCAGGGGGACAACGTCAGCGAATTGGGATTGCAAGGGCCTTAGCATTGGAACCGGCATTTATTGCATGCGATGAACCAGTATCTGCACTGGATGTTTCTGTACAAGCACAGATTTTGAATTTATTAAAGGAAATCCAGAAAAATCGTAATTTGAGTTTATTGTTCATTTCACATGATTTGGGAGTTGTGCGCTATATTGCGGATCGAGTTGCAATCATGTACTTGGGAAGAATCTGTGAGATTGGTTCCGTTGAAGAAGTGTATACCAATCCAAAACATCCTTATACAGAATATTTGCTCCAATCGGTTCCTAAAATGAGAATTCCAAATGGGGACAAAGAAGATTTGCAACAATCTTTACAAGAGGCCAATGAAATCAAAGTAGAAAAAAGAGAAGATATGTGTCCATTCTATTCACGTTGTAAATATCATACAGATATTTGTAAGCAGAAATTTCCAGAACAAAAGAAAAGAAATGAAACAATATTTTTTTGCCATCATCCCTTAGCTTAGTCAGGAAACTGTATATGAGATAAAAAAAAGACTGGTAAACAGTGGCTGATATGATTTTACCACCGCTTATCAGTCTTAGTATTTTATTCGATAGGAAGCTGTAATTGTGTAATATATTCTGATTCATCAGAAGTTGTGTGAATGTCGATCCAAAGAATTTCCAATAAGTTACCAAGCACTTTGAAGTTGTGAGTGTGTGCATATTGGATGAGTTCTTGTCCCCAGTAGGAGCTCTGTTTATAATCCCCGCGATAAGTGACGCAAAGGTAATGACCGCCGGCAAGAATATCCTCGCCTTCTTCATCGATAAGAAAAACAGATTGATAGGAAAGCACTTTTTTATTTACGAGAGAGGGCAGAGAAATCATAGTTCCAATTTGATTACTTCCGATAATGTATAAGCGATTTTGATTTAGATTGATAAGCTGTTTGATCAGAACATCCATTTCTTCTTCATTTTTATATCCTTCGGGAAGAAGGTGGCAACGGCGAGGGGGAATATTCATTAAGCAGATTTCACCTAAGGGAAGAGATAATGCGGAATGAATGTTATGCAATCTGTGCTCTACATTTTTTTGCAACTTTTGCAGATACTGTATTTGCTTTGCAATCGCGTCTTTTTCGTCTTCCAGCATAGAAATTGAAGACAAAACTGTATGATGGTCTAAGTATTCGCGGATTTGTTCCATTGTAAATCCAATGGAGCGTAAATCTCGGATTACATTTAATCTCCATATGTCGTGAATACTATAATAGCGATATCCAGATTCAGAACGCTGAGGTTTGATAATTCCAATTTCTTCATAATAACGTATAGAATCTACACCGATTCCATATAATTTAGAAATTTCACCAATTTTAAAAAAATTTTTCATATTTTCTATTGATCTCCTTGACTCTAGTATTATACCAGAGTTTATAATGAGTGTATAGATTTCATGATAGGTTAATAGAAAGGATTTTTTAAAATGCGTTCAGTTTGGAAGGAAATGAAATTATCATCCGTATTACTTTTACTATTGGGAAGTGCGATATTGGCATTTGGACTTTACAATATCCATTCAATGTCCAATGTGACAGAGGGCGGAATTTTAGGGTTAACACTTCTTTTAGAATATTGGTTTGGGATTTCGCCATCGGTTTCAGGATTTATACTGACAGTATTATGTTACCTTTTGGGATGGAAATTATTGGGAAAACTTTTTCTTGTATATTCTTTTATTTCTTCTATTGGATTTTCTGTTTTTTATGGGATCTTCGAACAGTTTGATCCATTATTCCCTGACATTGCCACAAAACCACTTCTGGCAGCAGTTGTAGGAGCAATATTTGTAGGTGTAAGCGTAGGATTATGTGTTCGAGTAGGTGGAGCTCCGACTGGAGATGATGCGCTTGCAATGAGTTTGGATCGAGTACTTCCGTTGGATATCCAATGGATTTATTTGATCAGTGATCTGGTGGTATTGCTTATCTCTCTTACCTACATTCCAGTAAGTAAGATCATTTATTCGCTTTTGACCGTTATTTTATCCGGACAGATTATTGGAGTTATGCAAAAGATTCCATTTAGAAAAAAGGATAAAGAGGACTCTTATTCTTTTGCTGTGGAACCAAACAGAGAGAGTTTGACAGCGGGGGATGGAGATATCAGCCAATAGACAGAAAGCATTTATTACTCCTCAGGATTTTAATCTTGAGGAGTTTCTGTATATGTTTTTAGTCGATCTTGATTTCCATCTGCGAGCGCCTGCTCGTAATACCAGCATTTGAACTGGATCATGTCGAGTACTTTTTCCAGTTTTTCAATTTTTTCTTCTACCACTTTGCGCTGATGTAGAAATAGTTCTAAGCGCTTTTCATAAGTGGAACTTCCTTGGGCACACCATTCCATAAATAACTTGATTTCTTTGATCTTCAGCCCAGATTTTTTCAGGCATTCGATCATCCGAAGTGCTTCCAGTTCTTTTTCACTGAACTTACGGATGCCGGAAGTACGCTCAAGTGTCGGGAACAGATCTTCCTTGTCATAATAGCGGATGGTAGAGATGGGAAGGTGAACTAGTTTTGCGACTTGGCCAATTGTATACATATGGGTTCCTCCAATTTCATTTATCAGATCTCTTTTTTGATTTTTGAAAATAAGTATTGACCTAAAGTTAAGTTCAGGTATTATGATGAACATAACATGAATAGCGAAGAAAGTCAATGTGTGCAGAGCTGCTCAAAAGCGACAAGGGTTCTTGGATAGAGCATGCTTTGCAAAAAGTGGAAAGGAAGGAAAAATTATGTTAGGAAATTTTCAATATTGTAATCCAACAAAACTTTATTTTGGGGAACAATCCCTTACTTTTTTGAAAGAAGAATTAGAAAAATACGGACCAAAGGTGCAGCTGAGTTATGGAAGAGACTCGATTAAGAAAAACGGCATCTATGATCAAGTAATGGAACTGTTAAAAGAAGCAGGGAAAACAGTGTTTGAGGACCCAGGAGTAATGCCGAATCCGACAGTAGAAAAATTGTATGAGGGATGTAAGATCGCGAGAGAAAACGAGGTGGATCTGATTCTTGCAGTAGGGGGAGGATCGGTGTGTGATTATGCAAAGGCCGTCTCGGTATCTGCATATTGTGAGGAAGATCCATGGGAAAAATATTATGAGAGGATGGAAGAGGTAGATAATCGAATCATCCCGGTTGGATGTGTGCTGACGATGGTAGGAACTGGATCAGAGATGAATGGTGGTTCAGTCATTACAAATTCGGAGAGGAAACGGAAGATCGGTCATGTATTTGGGGAGAATGTTTTCCCGAAATTCTCCATTTTAAATCCGGTATTTACCTATACATTGCCAAAATATCAGATGGTAGCAGGAATCTATGATATTTTTAATCACATTACCGAACAATATTTTTCCGGGGAGGATGACAATACTTCAGACTATGTCATGGAGGGGCTGATGAAGTCCTTGATCCATTCTTCAAGAATTGCGGTTGCAGATCCAATGGATTATGAGGCGCGCAGCAATATTATGTGGACGGCAACATGGGCATTGAATACTATGGTGGAACAGGGAAAGACAACCGATTGGATGGTTCATATGATAGGGCAGTCAGTCGGCGCATATACAGACGCCACACATGGAATGACACTGGCTGCAGTCTCAATGGCATACTACCGTTATATTTGTCCATATGGTTTGCGGAAATTTGTGCGGTTTGCCGAGAATGTCTGGGGAGTACAGACAGAAGGAAAGAGTAAAGAGCAGATTGCAAAGGAAGGTCTGGCAAGCATGGAAAGCTGGATGCGTGAAATTGGGCTTGTCATGAATCTGCGGGAACTTGGTGTGACAGAAGAGATGATAGAGGGAATTGCAGAAGGAACATTTGTTATGGACGGGGGATATAAGATTCTTTCGCATGAAGAAATTGTCGATATTTTGAGGAAAAGTATGGAATAGATGGTGAACCCTCTGGAGAGAGGAGAGGAAAGAAATGAAACGTTCAAAAATTAGTCAATGTATAAAAGAGATTGCAATACTGTAAGGTATCAGTCAATGCAGTAGTGGTAGAAACAAGAATCCCCTTGCTTTAGCTATGGGGAGTGCCAAGAACTTAAGGAGAAGTATCATGTTTATTGGGAAACATGTATACTCTCCTTTTTTTGGCTGTTTCTCCACTCTCTTGGTGAGATACCATAGATTCTTTTGAATGCGCGCGAAAAGTGTAACTGATTTTCATAACCGACAGCAGAGCCTATTTCTGCAATGGACAGAGAAGTTAATTTCAGCAGTTCGGTTGCTTTCAGCATTCTGTAATTCATTAAAAATTCTTGTGGTGAACGGCCAAGTGCTTTCTTAAATATTTTCCCAAAATAACTTCGGTTAATTCCACAGACAGAGGCGATTTCTTCAATAGAAATATTGTTTTGAAAATTTTGTTCTATATAGTGGATCGCCTCTTTGATATAGTAATCACTCATTTTACTTGAAGGAGCAGAATTGGATCGTTTGGAGGACTGAATTAAATGATCAAGAAAGAGATACAGGTGTCCAATCAAGTGAAAAGGCGATTCTTCTGCATTGTGCACAATATAAAGCATTTCATTCAGTAATTGTTCTTTGAGATCTTTGGAGTGAGAACGGTAGACTGGAGTGTTAGGGGACAATTCTGTCAGCTGAAGGATTTCTTTTACTTTTAATCCATCAAACTCAATCCAGACATATTCCCACGGAAGTTTTTCATCAGCATAATAGGTTGTAATCTGTCCGGGGAAAATCAGAAAACCCTGTCCACTTTTGATGGAATAGGTCTGTGTGATCCCTTTCGAATCATCTGCCATTAATGTTCCAGTTCCGGAAATGACATAGTGGAAAAGATAATGATTTCTGGCAACCGGGCCGAATGAATGACCAGGATCGCACTGTTCATAGCCATATTGATACATACCAAGATCGATAAAGTTTTCATGTGGAAATATGTGAAAAAATGTGTTGCTCATAAGGGCTCCTTTCAGTAAATATACCATAATGCGGTCTTATTTACTATAATACCATAAAAAATCGTATTGTGGTATAAAATAGGAAATAAATTGCTATTTCTGATAGCATAAAGGCATGTTATGATTAATTTAACTAAAACGGAAGAAAAATGAATGCGAAAGGAGTATGGAATATGTCGAAAAAAGGCATTGTAAGAAACATTTCCCTGATGTTGGCAGCTGTGTTGGGAACAGTAAATTTTGGGGGCTGTGGGGAGGAAGCCTCCAGTGATCGCGCAGAAGTTGAGATGGTGTGTTATAAACCGGAGGCAGTGAAGGCATTTGAAAAAATAGAAGCGCGTTTCAATGAGACGCATGAGGACATCCATCTGACGATTTCTTCTCCAAATGAAGCTATGACAATTTTAAAAACAAGATTTATCAGAGAAGATTATCCAGATATTATTGGAATTGGAGGAGACAGCAACTATTCTAACTTTCTGGATGCAGATTTATTTCTGGATATTTCAGAGTTAGAAGAATTGGAACAAGTAAAAAAGTCTTATCTCCAGATGGATAAAGAATTAGAATTTGTTCCGCAGGAAGGTGCTTACGCACTTCCATATGCAGCCAATGCAGCGGGAGTTCTCTATAACAAGGAAATGTTTCAAAAATATGGATGGGAGATTCCTGAAACATGGGAAGAATTTATGACATTATGTAACGAGATTCAAAGCTGTGGGATTCAGCCATTGTATTTTGGATTTAAAGATACATGGACTTGTCTTGCACCGTGGAATGCATTGGCAGTTGGTCTGGCAGATTCCGACATATGCAGCCAGGTCAATAGGGAGGAGACAACTTTTAAAGAAGCATATCGTGAAACTGCTGAGAAAATAAAAGCGCTTCTTCCATATGCAGAAGAAAATCCGTATGCTTATAGCTATAACGATGCATGTACCGCGTTTGCCCGGGGAGAATCGGCGATGTATCCAATTGGAAGTTATGCAATCCCTCAGATTAAATCAGTCAATCCAGATATGAAAATTGATTCATTTGTATTTCCGGCGAATGATTCTGAGAAGGAGAATGTATTAAATTCAGGAATTGATCTTCAGTTTTGCGTTATGAAAAATACAGAACAAAAGGAAGCAGTTTATGAAGTACTTCGTTTTTTATATGAGGACGAGGTAATTCAGATTTATCTGGAAGATCAGGGAGGAATTGCCTGCAAAGAGGGGGATTTTTCTATTCCAAGCGAACTGACGGGGATGAGAGAATATATTAGAAATGACAGAATGGCAGATTTTCAAGATCATCATTATCCGAGCGAAATGAGTGTGGATGCGATGATTCAGACGTATTTGCTGGATGAAAGTGACAATTCAGCAGATAAATTTCTGAAACGGTTTGACACGGAATGGAAACGATATAACAGAGATTTGATCCGCAAAGTGCAGGAGTATGAAAAAGGGATGGAGGATGCACAATGAAAAAGAAAATGAGCAATCGAGAGAGAACATTTCTGGCAATTGTAATACCGGTAGTTGTGTTGTTTTTTATGTTCAATACGTTGCCGATGCTAAAAGGAATTGTATATAGTTTTACAAATTATAAAGGGTATGGTTCTTATGAATATGTGGGATTGAGAAATTATATCGACTTGTTTACGGACGCAAGAGTAGGGAAAAGTTATCTGTTTACATTCAAGTATGCGATTGCTGGAACAATATTGGTAAATGTTCTGAGTTTGCTTATGGCACTTGGATTAAATAGCAAGATACGATTTAAGAGTGCTTTGCGTGGGATTTATTTTGTGCCGAATATTCTGGGAGGTCTTGTGATCGGATATATTTTCAGTTTTATTTTTACTTATATCCTTCCGGTGATTGGCGATGTATTCGGGATTGGATTTCTACAGAACAGTATTCTTGCGAGTGAGAAGTATGCATGGATTGGAGTGCTGATTGTCGGTGTGTGGCAGGCGGTGGCGATGAATACCATTATTTATATTTCCGGTCTTCAGACGGTCCCATCGGATGTTTATGAGGCGAGTATGCTTGATGGAGCCGGGAAATGGAAAGAATTTTGGAAAGTAACATTTCCACTGGTGATGCCATTTGTAACGATCAATCTCATTTTAAGTACAAAAAATTTTTTGATGGTATTTGATCAGATTCTGTCTTTGACCAAGGGAGGACCAGCACAGAGTACAGAATCGATTTCTTATCTGATTTATAAAAATGGTATGGACGGCGGTCAGTTTGGGTTTCAGAGCGCAAATGCAGTATTGTTTTTTGTTGTCATCGTAGCCATTTCAATTTTCCAAATGACAGTTATGGGAAAGAAGGAGGAGCAGTTATAATGCAGAGAAAGAAAAAAACAAATTGGATCTTAACGATTGTATTAGTATTGGGAACAGCGACTGTGTTTTTTCCTCTTTACATGGCAGTAATCATCGCATTTAAGCAACCAAGCGAGATGACAAACGATGTGGCAGGCGCATTATCTTTTCCGGCAAGGTGGAGTCTGGATAACTTCCGGCAGGCGATGGAAGTGACTGATTTCTGGCATTCGCTTGGAAATAGTTTGTTGATTACACTGGCGACGATCGTGCTGGCAATTTTAATTCATTCAATTGCCGGTTATGTGATTGGGAGAGGTATGGCAAAGAAGAAAAGCTTTCGGTTTATTTATTTGTATATTGTAAGTGGAATGTTTGTGCCATTTTCGATTCTTATGATGCCCCTTGTAAAGCAGACTGCACAGATGGGACTTGGGAATCGGCTGGGAGTGATCATTTTATATCTTGTATTTTATATGCCGATGAATGTGTTGCTTTATACCGGATACTTGAAAAACATTCCAGTAGCGTTAGAAGAGGCGGCGGATATTGACGGGGCAAGCGCATGGAAGACATATTGGAAGATTATTTTCCCGATGATGATGCCTATGCATGCGACAGTTGCAATTTTGACAGCTCTTGGGACATGGAATGATGTGATGACGCCATTGGTCATTATGTCAGGTACGGGACATAATACGCTTCCGCTGGCCCAGTTAAATTTCCAGACACAGTTTGGAACGAATTATAATCTCGCATTTGCATCCTATATTCTGGCATTGATTCCAATTTTAGTATTTTATGTAATCTGCCAGAAACAGATTTTGAATGGTGTAGCAAATGGAGCAGTGAAAGGATAGAGACAGAATGAAACTGAAAAATAAAGTGATGTTGATTACTTATGCGGACAGCATGGGAAAGAACTTGAAAGAATTACATACGGTATTGAATGCCTATTATAGAGATGCTGTGGGAGGCGTTCATATTTTGCCGTTTTTTCCATCTTCTGCGGATCGCGGATTTGCACCAATGCGCTATGATGTGGTAGATGAAGCGTTTGGAACTTATGAAGATATTGAAGCAATCGGAAGAGAATATTATCTGATGTTTGATTTTATGGTAAACCATATTTCTTCCTCTTCAGAATATTTTCAGGATTTTCTGAAAAGAAAGAATGAATCAAAATATGCCGATTTCTTTATTCGTTACGAGGAGTTTTGGGGAAAGGGAGCGCCGACGCAGGAACAACTTGATAAGATTTACAAGAGAAAGCCAAGGGCACCCTATATTGAAGTGGAATTTCAAGATGGAACAACAGAAAAAATCTGGTGCACTTTCTGTGAAGAGCAGATTGATCTAGATGTCAGAAAGGAAGCGGTAAAATCATTTATCAAAGGAACGCTGGAGCAGATGTGCCAAAATGGAGCATCTTTGATACGTCTGGATGCATTCGCTTATGCAATTAAGAAAGAAGATACGAACTGCTTTTTTGTAGAACCGGATATTTGGGAATTGCTACATGAAATTGAGCAAATTGTTGGACGGTACGAAGTGGAAATTCTTCCGGAAATCCATGAACATTATACGATTCCGATGAAAATTGCAGAGAAGGGATTCTGGGTTTATGATTTTGCGCTGCCAGTGCTGACACTTCACGCACTTTATAATCATACGGGGGTATATTTAAAGAAGTGGCTGGAGATGTGCCCAATGAAACAATTTACAACCTTGGATACTCATGATGGGATAGGGATTGTAGATGTGAAAGATCTTCTTCCTGACGAGGAGGTTTACATGGTACAGGAACAGATGTATCGGCAAGGGGCAAATGTAAAGAAAATTTACAGTTCGGAAGCATATAATAATCTGGATGTATATCAGGTCAACACGACCTATTATTCTGCACTTGGCAATCGAGACGATGCCTATTTGCTGGCTAGAGCAATTCAGTTCTTTGCACCGGGAATCCCACAAGTATATTATGTGGGACTTCTCGCAGGGGAAAATGATCTCGAATTGATGGAAAAGACGAAAAATGGACGGGATATTAATCGACACTATTATACACTGGAAGAGATTGCAGGGGAGCAGGAGCGCCCGGTTGTAAGGAAATTGAAAAAGCTCATGGCGATTCGTAATATGGAACCGGCATTTCATCTGGATGGAAAAATCCAGGTGGAAACGGAGGGGGAGAGACTTATGATCACAAGGAAATACAAGGAAAATAGTATTAGATTGTCAGCAGATTTGAGGTCTTATGGATTTGAGATTACCCGGTATGGAAAGGATTATGAAAACGGAAAGGAAACGATAGTATGGCAATAACAGTAAAGGATCAGATTTTTTCTCTGGAAACTGCGAATACACTTTATCAGATGAAGGCAGATTCGTTTGGGGTAGTGAAACATTTGTGGTATGGGGAAAAAACGGGAGTGAGCATGGAGTATCTCTTGGATTATCCGGATGTGGGATTTTCCGGAAATATTTATGAAGCAGAAAATGACAGAACGTATTCGTTGAATACAATGCCGTTAGAGTATGCAGGGAGTGGAGTGGGAGATTTCCGGGTACCAGCAGTGACGGTGCGGCATGCAGATGGCAGTCAGGCACTGGATTTACGGTTTCAGAAATATTTTATCAGGAAAGGAAAATACAGTATTCCGGGACTGCCGGCAGTTTATGCAGAGGAGAACGAGGCGGAAACACTGGAGATTCTTATGAAAGATACGGCATCTGAAACAGAGGTACATCTTTTCTATGGAGTACTGGAAGAGGCAGATGTGATCACGCGGAGTGTAATGATCATAAACCGGGGAAGTATGCCAATCGTGCTTGAGCGTGCACATAGTCTTTGCATGGATATTCCGGACGGAAATTGGGACTGGATTCATTTTCACGGAAGACATACGATGGAACGAGAGGCAGAACGTACCCCACTATTTTACGGAATTCAGGAAAGCAGCAGTACAAGAGGAACATCAAGTCATCAGCAGAATCCATCGGTTCTGCTCTGCGAGAGAGACTGTACAGAAAAAGATGGGGAGTGTATGGGAGCGGTACTGATGTACAGTGGTGGTTTCCAGACACAGATAGAGAAAGATCAGCTTGGGCAGACACGACTTGTAATGGGAATTCACCCGGATACTTTTTCATGGCAACTGGAACCGGAACAGAATTTTTGGACGCCAGAAGTAATCTTATCTTATTCGGCAAATGGAATGGCGGAATTGTCACAGAGGTTTCATCATGTCATACGCCACAATGTATGTAGAGGAGCATATCAGCTGACAAAACGTCCAGTTCTAATCAACAACTGGGAAGCGACTTATTTTGATTTTAATGAAGAAGACATAGAACAGATTGTCCGTCAGGCAGCAAAACTAGGTATTGATATGATGGTGTTAGATGATGGCTGGTTTGGAAAACGGGATTCTGATACATCAGGGCTCGGAGACTGGGAAGTAAATGAAAAGAAGTTGAAAGGGGGGCTGGGAGCACTTGTCAGAAAAATCAATGATATGGGCATGAAATTTGGAATATGGTTTGAACCAGAAATGATTTCCGAAGACAGTGAGTTGTTCCGGGCGCACCCGGAATGGGCAATCAGTATCCCAGGGAGAAAGCCTATGAGAAGCAGATATCAGTTAGTACTTGATATGGCGAATCCTGAAGTAGTAGAATATTTATATCGGTCTATCAGTAAGATTCTGAGAGACAATCATATCGAATATGTTAAATGGGATATGAATCGCAGCATTTCTGACTGGTATACATCGATACTTCCAGCAGAACGTCAGAAAGAAATGCCGCATAGATATGTGTTAGGTGTTTATGAACTTTTAGAACGTCTGACAGATGAATTTCCAGAAGTATTATTTGAGGGCTGTAGTGGAGGTGGAGGCAGATTTGATGCCGGAATGCTGTACTATTGCCCGCAGATTTGGTGCAGTGATAATACAGATGCCCATGAAAGAACTTTTATCCAGTATGGAACAAGCTTTTTTTATCCGATATCTGCGGTTGGTTCTCATGTATCTGCCGTACCGAATCATCAGACTGGTAGAATTACGTCGCTTGAGACAAGAGGAACAGTAGCAATGGCGGGAAGCTTTGGCTATGAACTTGATCTGAATCAGCTGGATCAGAATGAGAAAGAGAAAGTTGCGGAGCAGGTGAAGGCGTATAAGGAGTATCAGGAACTGATTTATGGCGGAAAGTATTATAGACTGAGTAATCCGAAAAAAGATGATTTGGCAGCATGGGAGTTTATTTCGGAGGACTGCAGTAAGATTCTTGTACAAGGTGTGGCATTCAGAGCTGCATCAAATGTACTGCGCCATCGCATTAAGCTATTAGGAGTGGATGCAACAGCAATTTATAGGTTTGTGAAAGGCAGACAAAAAGAAGAGAAGCTTAGCGGTAAGGCACTTATGACAGGCGGGATTCTTATACCAGCAATCAAAGGCGATGATGTGGCATTTGAATTTTATCTGGAAAAAATAGAAGAATGTTAAGAGGTGCGTGAAGGGGGAAAGAATATGTATGATGTAGCAGCGCTTGGAGAACTTTTGATCGATTTTACAGAAAGTGGAAAAAGTGAGCAGGGGAATCAGCTTCTGGAAGTAAATCCGGGCGGCGCCCCGTGCAATGTATTGGCAATGTTAAATAATCTTGGGAAGAAGGTTGCTTTTATAGGGAAAGTTGGGCAGGATATGTTCGGAACTCTGCTGAAACATACATTGGATGAAGTAGGAATCTGTTCTAAAAGTCTTCGGATGGACCCGGAAGTGCGGACTACACTGGCATTTGTGCATACGTTGCCGGATGGGGACCGGGAGTTTTCTTTTTATCGGAACCCCGGAGCAGATATGATGCTGAGGGAAGAAGAGGTGGATCTAGAACTGATCCGAAATACAAAAATCTTTCACTTTGGAACACTCTCTATGACACATGAAGGTGTGAGAAATGCAACGAAAAAAGCAATCTGCTGCGCCAAAGAGGCCGGGGCGATGATTTCTTTTGACCCGAATTTGAGGGAACCACTCTGGGAATCTTTGGACTTGGCAAAAGAGCAGATGGAGTATGGGTTTAAACAATGTGATATCCTGAAAATATCTGATAATGAGATTCAATTCGTCACAGGACAGGAAGACTACGATAAGGGAATCCGTATGCTACAAGAAAAATATCACATTCCTTTAATTCTTCTTACGATGGGGAAAGAAGGAAGCCGTGCATACTATAAGGAAATGTGCGTAGAAAAGGCGGGATTTTGTGTAGAAGCCATTGAGACAACAGGAGCAGGTGATACGTTCTGTGGCTGTGTGTTAGGATACCTGTTGGAACACAATCTAGAGCAGTTGTCAAAAGAAGATTTAGAGGAACTGCTGACATTTGCAAATGCAGGGGCGGCGCTGATCACTTTAAAAAAAGGAGCGATCCGCTCGATGCCGAAGAAAGAAGAAATCAGAAAATTTCTGGAAGATCAAAAAATTGACTTTTAGTTATTGGTGTGTTACTATTTTCTAGAAAAGTAAATAGCCGGGGAGCTTGTAGACAGGCTGAGAGGAAGGTGTGAACTTCGACCCTGATACCTGATTTGGATAATGCCAACGTAGGAAAGAATTGATTTTAAGAAGTTTGACGGAGTACCAATTGAGGTACTCTGTTTTTTTATTCTATTTTATTGCATAGGAAATTTCTGAGAAATGCTATGGAGTAAAAACCAGAGTCCTATGAAAAAATGCTCTGCTCAGGCATAATCCTTGAAATCCTTTTGGAATTCTGTCATAAAAAAATTCCGGCACAGAGCAAATGAAAAATATTCTGCCGCAGGCAGAAGAAAGAAGAGGTACATCATATGTCAGAAAAATACTACACACAGATGGAAGCAGCAAGAAAGGGAATCATCACAGAGGAGATGCGGGCAGTTGCGCGGAAGGAATACCGCACAGAGGAGGAAATCCGGGAGCTGGTGGCGAAAGGACAGGTGGCGATCTGCGCCAACAAAAGGCATAAATGCCTGGATCCAAATGGAGTAGGATCTATGCTTCGTACGAAGATCAATGTAAATCTGGGAGTGTCAAAAGATTGCAAAGATTATGAGGTTGAGATGGAAAAAGTCATGGCGGCGGTAAATATGGGAGCAGAGGCAATTATGGACCTTTCTTCTCATGGGAATACGCAGCCATTTCGAAGAAAACTGACACAAGAATGTCCGGCGATGATCGGAACCGTTCCGGTTTATGATAGTGTGATTCATTATAAGAGAGATCTTGCCACACTGACAGCAAAAGATTTTATTGATGTAGTAAGACTCCACGCAGAGGATGGAGTGGATTTTGTCACACTGCACTGTGGAATTACAAGAAAGACAATTGAACAGATCAAGAAGCATAAAAGAAAAATGAATATTGTATCCAGAGGTGGATCGCTTGTGTTTGCGTGGATGAGTATGACCGGAAATGAAAATCCATTTTACGAATACTTTGATGAGATCCTTGAAATCTGCCGGGAATATGATGTCACAATTTCGCTTGGGGATGCATGCCGTCCGGGCTGCCTGGCCGATGCGAGTGACGTGTGTCAGATTGAAGAGTTGGTGCGCTTGGGAGAGCTGACAAAACGTGCATGGGCAAAAGATGTGCAGGTGATGGTAGAAGGCCCGGGGCATATGCCATTGGATCAGATTGAAGCAAATATGAAATTGCAGCAGACAATCTGCATGGGTGCTCCGTTTTATGTACTGGGACCGATCGTGACTGATATTGCACCGGGATATGACCATATTACAGCGGCGATCGGAGGTGCAGTAGCAGCTTCAGCAGGTGCAGCATTTCTCTGCTATGTGACACCGGCAGAACATCTGGCGCTTCCGAATGTAGAAGATGTTAAACAGGGGATCATCGCTTCCAGAATTGCAGCGCATGCCGCAGATATTGCAAAGCATGTTCCGCATGCAAGAGATATCGATGATCGTATGGCGGATGCCAGAAGAACTTTTGATTGGGAGGAGCAGTGGAAGTGCTCTATGGATCCGGAAACGGCAAAACAGATTCGGGAAGACCGCAAACCGGAAATTGAGGAGAGTTGCTCCATGTGTGGAAAATTCTGTGCGGTCAGAAGTATGAATAAGGCATTGAATGGAGAGTATATCGATATTCTGTAATAAAAATTCAGAACAGTGAAAAATGATGGAATACTTCAATACAAGTGCATAAACTGTATGAAAAAATGGATGAAAAATATAAAAATATTGTATTTTTTGTACAAACACCGTATAATAAACCTACTAGCACAGATTGCAGGAAAGTGTGATAAGGAGGAAGAAAACGATGTATAGAATCTCTAATTTTACGAATAATGATGATATTAAAGTGTTAAACTCTCTTGGTCCGTTTACTGTCATAGAATATCAGCGTGATTTAAGTGTGATGCCGCACAATGCTGCGTTGGCCTATTTCTGTAATGAGATGAATGTGAGAAAGCGTCAGGTCATCTGTGATGTTAATCAGGCAAATATCACACTTCAGGCAGGAGCAATGCAGTGGACCGTAGGGAATGTCAATGCGACAACGGGAGTAAAAGGTGTGGGCGATTTCTTCGGGAAAGCAGTCAGAGGAAAAGCAACCGGGGAATCGGCGATCAAGCCGGAATATACCGGAAACGGAATTCTTGTGTTGGAACCGACTTATAAGCACATCCTACTGGTAGATTTAAAAGACTGGAATGGTTCCATCGTGCTGGATGACGGATTGTTCCTGGCATGTGATGCCAGATTGAAGCACAAAGCAGTGATGCGCTCCAATCTTTCTTCTGCTGTTGCAGGAAATGAAGGGCTGTTCAATCTTGGAGTGGTAGGAGAGGGTGTGCTTTGTCTGGAAGCACCTTGTCCGAAGGAAGAACTTGTGGAGATCACTCTTCAGGATGATGTATTGAAAGTAGATGGCAATATGGCGATCGCATGGAGCGGTAGCTTAAGTTTTACTGTAGAACGCTCAGGAAAGACACTGATAGGTTCGGCAGCTTCGGGGGAAGGACTTGTAAATGTGTACCGTGGAACCGGAAAAGTTCTCCTGGCTCCAGTGCTGGATGGAGCAGTATAGAGTAGCCAGCTTTGCATAGTATTAGAAAATCTATATTAGGAAAAAGAAAAATGAAATTTGTGTAAAATATACAAGAAATATGTAGCATTTTTGTATAATATAATGGTATAATCAGTTGCGCAAAAGCTTTATGCAGAGAGGAGAATGTTATTTATATGGTAGATTTAAAATCAAGACCGTATTATCTGTCAGAGGAAGACTGTCAATGGGTAAAAGACACAATTGCAAATATGAGCCCGGAAGAAAAAGTGGGACAGTTATTCTTTCAGCTGACAGCTTCACACGATGAAGAATATTTAAAAGAATTGATGGAAAAATATCACCTTGGTGGATGCCGTTACAATCCGGCTCCGGGAAAGGCGATTCAGGAACAGAATCGGATCCTTCAGAAATATGCAAAGGTTCCGGTATTTATCGCATGCAACACAGAAGCCGGAGGAGACGGCGCATGTGCAGATGGGACACATATTGGAGCTGGTGTGAAGATCGCAGCTACAGATAAGGAAGAGTATGCATTTGCATTAGGAAAGATGGCAAATGAACAGGCAGCGGCAATCGGATGTAACATGGCATTTGCACCGGTGGCAGATATTCTTTACAACTGGGAGAATACAGAGATTGTGACACGTGCATTCGGCGGAGATGCAGAACGTGTAGCAACTATGAGCAAAGCATATTTAAATGGAGCACATACGATTCCGGGATTTGCATGCGCAGCGAAACATTTTCCGGGAAATGGACAAGACTTCAGAGATGCACACATTGCAAACAATGTAAACTATTTTGATGTGGAAAAATGGGATGAGACTTACGGACATGTTTACCGTACATTGATTGAGAATGATCTGGATGCGATCATGGGAGGACACATCATGCTTCCTTCTTATGCAAAAGCCATTAATCCTGAGTTAAAGGACGAAGATATGATGCCGGCTACATTAAGTCCGGAGATCATGACAGGTCTTTTGAGAGACAGACTTGGATTCAACGGTATGGTCGTGACAGATGCTTCCCATATGGTAGCAATGACAGACCGAATGAAGCGTTCAGAGATGCTTCCGGCAAGTATCAATGCAGGTTGTGATATGTTCTTATTCTTCAATGATCCAGAGGAAGATTTTGCTACAATGCTTGGTGCATACAAGACAGGAATCATCAGTGAAGAGAGAATGACAGAAGCATTGACACGTATTTTAGGACTCAAAGCACATCTGGGTCTGAATAAGAAGAGCAAAGAAGAACTGGTTCCACAGCCAGAGACTGTAGAGGAAGTGCTTCAGAGAGAAGAATACAAGGCAATGCAGAAATCAATCAGCGAAGACTGTATCACGCTTGTAAAATATAAAGACAAAGACGTGCTCCCTATGACACCAGATCGTTATAAGAGAATTATGATCGTGCATATCAAAGGCGCAGAGAACAGTATGTCAGCGCTGATGAAAATGCTTGGAGGTGGAAAAGGAAATCCGGCAGAAGCGTTAAAAGAAAAGTTATGTGCAAAAGGATTTGATGCATTTATCTATGAAAGTCCGCTTGATGTCATGAAGAAACAGATTGAAGCCGGGGAAAAGCCAGACTTAAATATTTACTTTGCAGGAAAGAATGCCATTGCAGATTTCGTATCCGATATGGATCTTGTAATCACGCTCTGTGATGTGCCGAACGGAAGACCAAGCTTTGGTATGTCAAAGGGAGGCGGAGAGATTCCGTGGTATGTATTTGAAGTTCCGGTTGTTGTTGTCGGATGTGGACAGCCGACAATGCTTGCAGATATCCCGCAGGCACGGACCTATATCAACACTTACGATTCCAAAGATACAACACTGGATGCGTTAGTTGAGAATCTTATGAATGGAGAAGAAGCATTCAAAGGAACAGATCCGATTGACAGTTTCTGCGGATTATTTGATGCAAAACTATAAGAAGGAAGAAAAAAGATTCACACAAGATGTGGATCTTTTTTTCTGTATATGTGGGAGAAAAGCGCGGTAAAAATCCGAAAGATAAAATGGGGAAGAGATTTCAATAAGAACTAGAAAAATGATGAAAAGGCAGAGGAAAAGCGGTATAATAAACTGGAAGCTTAAAATAGCAGATTGTGAGAATGATGGAGGAAAAAATGGAATATAAAATATACCGCATAGCGGACCGTACACAGATCGATCAATGCGAACTGTTCGCAATCGATCAATATTTGTGGAACAGTTTACAGACGCCGAAAGCATATGGCAGAGCCGGATATATCGATGGGCAGGGAATTTATGTGGAGATGACCTGTGAAGAGTGTGATCCGAAGCGACTTTGCAACAAAGATAAAGAACTCGTCTATAAGGATAGCGCACTGGAAGCTTTTTTTGCATTCCCGGAGGGAGATATGAGCATAGAGAAACAGTGTATTTATATAAATTTTGAGATGAATGCCAACGGAGCACTGTATGCGGAGAAAGGATATACAAGAGAGAATCGGACATTAATTTCAGATGTGTATTATCAGGAGGCAGAGTGTAGGGCGAAAATAGAATCAGATCGGTGGTGTGTATCTGTTTTGATCCCGGAAGCACTGCTTGGAGAAATTACTTCTCTTGAGAAGCTAAAATCGGGACAAAGATTTTACTGCAATTTTTATAAAATCTCAGAGGACGACAAGATCCAGCATTTTGGATGTTACAGTCCGATTGAGAGCGAAGAACCAAATTTTCATCTTCCAATCTGTTTTGCAAAGGCGGTGATTGCAGATGTATAATGAACTGACAAAAAATGATATCAAGAAAATGCGCGAAGAGATTGAATACCGGAAGATTGTGCTTCGAAAAGAGCTGCTGGAAGATGTCAAAGAAGCGAGGGCACATGGGGACTTGAGTGAAAATTTTGAATATCATGCCGCTAAGAAAGAGAAAAGCAAAAATGAGAGCAGAATTCGGTATTTGGAACGGATGATCAAGACTGCAAAGATTGTATCCGACGAGTCAAAAGAAGATGAAGTGGGATTAAACAACACCGTGCACCTTTATTTTGAAGAAGATGATGAGGTGGAAGTATTCAAACTGGTGACAACCGTGCGGGGAAATTCCTTAAAAGGGCTTATTAGCACAGAATCCCCGATTGGAAAAGCGATTCTTGGGAAAAAAGCAGGGGATAGAGTTTTCATCCGGGTATCTGGAGATGCCGGATATTATGTAGTGATCAAAGAAATAGAAAATACAGTTGATGACGGCAGTGATCAGCTTCGCAGTTATTAAAAATAAAACAGCAGAATGAGAGCTGCCATGTATGAAAAGAGTTATGTTCATTTTTTTTTAAGAATTTTTCGCTTTCTTTTAGAAAACAATCATACTTTGGACACATTTTCCTTTTATACTAAGAGTCAGATAGTTGATTAAGTAATCACTATCTCCCCCCTCTTAAAGTAGAGCGTTGAAGATAAGACGCATACTTTACTCTCATTCCTTTAGATAACTATAAAACAACGAAGCCCGTTAGCCCTTGTGGTTAGCGGGTTTTCGCTGTTCATAGGTACTTGCTATTTACAGTTAGGGCACCTTTCGGGCACCCTTGACGTACTTTATATCTAAACGAAATGCAATATTAGCAATTTTTAATATTCTATCTATACTATTTTTTTATAAAGGTTTTCTAGTTTATTCATATCTTCTTTCGCTTTTTCATTTGTGATATGTGTGTATAAATCCAATGTAATTGATATTGAATAGTGTCCAAGAAATTTTTGTACGACTTTTGCATCAATTCCTGCTTCAAAACATCTTGTAGCAAATGTATGCCGTAGTGCATGTGGATAGAAGTGTGGGATGGGTTCAAAACTTGTCTGATTCTTCTTTGCGATACGCTCACGCTCTTTATTGATTGCTTTTGCTATCCCATTCAATGTTACTTGAAATGCTCGTTCTGAAATTGGCTTTCCATTCTTACCGAGAAAAACAAGATTTTCAAATCCATCTAAATTATTCCATTCTTCACGCATCAACTGCATTTCTTTTAACTGGATTTTCTGCCGCTTCAATGCTTTATATACACTCTCCTGCATAGGAATCGTTCGTATACTGTTTTTTGTTTTCGGCGTTTGATACTTAAACATATATTTCTTTGTTTCCATATCCTTAATATAAACCAGAGTTTTATTAACAGATATTTCACGTTTACGAAAATCAATATCCGACCAAGTTAATCCTCTTAACTCTCCGCTACGAAGTCCTGTTCCAAGTGCAACTTCTAACATGTTATTATGTAATCGTCCTTTTGCCTGTCCCATGACTTCTCGCTGTTCTTCCACCGTTAGTACACGAATCTCTTTTTTCTTTGTTTTCGGGACTTCTACTCCTGAACATGGATTAAATGAAATAATACGATTGTGCATAGCGTATTTAAACATAGCATTTAAGATATTATACACATCTCGAATTGTTTTTGTACTGAAATCTTCATCAGCCATATTTTGAAGTAAACGTTCAATCAAAATAGGGGTAAAATCCACTAGTTTATTTTTCCCTATCTGTTCTGCCATATATCTATGATAAAAATCATCATAACGTACCATTGTGCTTTCTTTTATGCTTCGTTTCTTATGGGTATTGAGCCAAATGTCAAACCATGCATTTAATCTTATATTATCACCTTTTGTACGAATGCCATGCTTTACTTCATACTTTAATTCTTCCATTTGTTCAATAAGTATTTTCAAATTTTTATTATCTAAAGTATACTTCTCATTTTGATATTTGAATCGTGCCCTATAAATTCCATTGGGTCTTTGCATAATACCAGTTGGTAACTCTCTACCTTGTAAGTCCTTGCCCATTTTACGCTCCTTTCATCTGCAAGGACTATTCTGTTAGATGTCTATATTGTATCATAGCCTTGCTATATTATACAGCAACTACTTCATATTTATTTTTCAGATTATTACCTTCATTCACTTTTAAAAAATGCTCTAGAGTTATGCATCGTATCAAAATTTTATTTCCTATCTTAATGATGGGAATTTTGTTCCATGTAATCAGTTGTCGCAAATTTGTGCGACCTATTCCGGTGTACGCTGAAGCTTCATTTATTGTCAAAGTAATTTTTTCCATAGCTACTCCTTTCGTTTGATTGTTTTTTCGTCTTCCAGAGGGAAATCATGCTCTGCAAAGAAGCTTCTTAAAGATTCCATGTCGATACATGGGTGTATTACTTTTCCATCTGAAATCCTTTTAATGCGATAAAGTTCCCGATACCCAACTCTTCGGTTCGCTTTGTATCCTTGATTGATATTTTCTGCTACACAACCGATCTCTTTTAACATCCTTTTGACTCTGTGAACCGTGTAAGGCTGATATGTGTATACTCTACGCAATCCCGTATAAGGTGGCAGTAGTATTTCTTCTTCATCTGTCTTTTTGTCTTTATTCATCGTGTTTTGCTCCTCCTTTTGGAAAAAGTGTTTCCTGCTCTGCAAATGGACATTCTTCGTCTGGCTCTATGGTGTGAAATTTTTCTTTCCTTTTTAGATACGCTTCTACGGAATCATAGTGTGTCAGTGTGCCGTCTTCCTTGTAAATAATCACTTCGTGAATCCTCCTTAGAAATGCTTTCCATGATTCCGGATTGTCTTTCTGCACTTCTTTGTACTGATCTTCTAATGACCAGTTGGAAATGATATACACAGTTTCATAACAAGCAAATTTATTTGCATATCGTGCCGGAAGTTGGATTGGATAAATGTCACAATAATTCAGCATATCTGAAAGCCGTAACTGGCTTCTAAATTCATCAAATGCAAGAATATTCTGACAACTATAACCGTCAAATGGGTGTTCATAATCGTTGACACGATACACGTTGCCGTCCCCATGCTTATCCAAAATTCCTCTTGTCTTTCCGGTTCCAGTTGCTCCGCTGATGTAAATGACCTTTAAATCAGTTCTGCGGGTATTTTTGAATTTATCAATCAATAATTCTGTGCGAACACGGTCAAGCCGCTCTATGTTCAAAATGTAGTCATTATTCATAGCAAGTATCTCCGCATTGGAATAGCCTGCCTTTATCAGTTCATACAGTTCTTCCATATCTGCACGAGTGCCTTTCTGGACTGGAACAGTTCCCCATTCTTCATATGTACCATCTACTCTCGTTTCTGCTTTGTCTGTTCCCGCCCACTTTCCATTTTTCTTAACGTAACTAATGTTACTTTCTATGTTTCCATGTGCAGGTTCAATGTGTGCAGATGGAAAGTTTTTCTTTACTGTGCTAAAGCGTACACGAGAGTTAAAATATACATATAAATGTGTATGCGGTGTTCCCTCTTTTCCGATCTCATCCGCCATACAGAAATAACGGAGAGTCGTGAAGTTCTCTACTAATGTCTTTTTGATTGTAAGATGGTCAAAGCTATAATCAAGAGGATTATTGATCGTAAGCTGATATGCATTACGTTGTGAATTGTTTGTTTGTTGCTTATTACTTTCTATTATACTCATGATATTTGCTCCTTTTTTCTGTTGTGTTCGAGTTGTGAAATGTATGCGAACGGTGTTTTTTGGGCTTCAAATGCCCAGTTTATAGGCTTTTGGGTTGGGGGTTCTGTTGTTTGTTCATACCGTGGTAATACTACCACGGTATGACTCCGGTCTGCCTTTCACTGCTCCGTGCTTTCGCCTCCGGCTACCGCACGAATCAGCTTAGGAAGACTCGGCTGACACTGAAGATGATGACGAATCTGATTACAGAGAACCGCCTCATTCCTAATGAAAGGGACTTTGATCTCCTTGATGGACTCTTGACCATCTATCAATGCTAATGCTTCTCCTGCACCATATCGGCTTGTTGGATTGCTCTCTAATTCACTGTTGAACCCTAACATACGAAATTGTTCCGAAGAACATCTTCCAAACGAACACACACATTGAAACTGCTCTCTCGCTCCACTGCCGAACAGTGACGCGTCAGCGCGCTGAAGTGCAATAATAACTCCTATGTTTAAGCCACGTGCCACTGAGAGAAGCTCACTGATCTTTGCCATCAGTTCCGTTTTCAGCTTTTTAGACTGATTTTCTGCATAAGTAAGCAGACCAAACCATTCTTCGATGAATAATGTGTAATGTTGTTGCAGGCGAAGCTTTCTACTACGAACTTCTGTGAAGAATTGATAAAAGTCATTTATCATGTCAAATGCTTTTTCACCGGAAGCATAAGAGGGCGAACCCTCAAACGCTTCATATTCTTCTCCTGCTTTATAATCTGCTATGTACACAAGGCTTTCTCGATTGTGGAGCAGTTGCCACAGATACCACCGTGCTGACAAAGATTTCCCGGAACCAGATTTCCCCGCAATTAAAATATTGCTTGTCTTTTTCGGCAGTACAATCTCCACTGGATTTTTGATCTGAAACTGTTCCCAATCATTCCGATCATAGCCAAGTATCATTTCTGTCATCCTTTCCGCTATCAAAGTTTGGAATTTCCTCCTCAAACGATTTTATTGACTGTTCCTGCTCAAAAGAAGATTCTCCTTGAAACAGATCCTGCTTCTGTAAAAATGTTTCTCCATCCGGACATAATGGGATTGCAAAATACAATCTGTCTTTCTGTGCTACTTTGACGTAAATCGGAACGTTAATTCCTTTGATCTCATAGTAGAAATTTCCGATCGTGCTGATTGCAATTCTCTTCAAATCAGAAAAAGAAAGATTTTCATAAGAAGAACATAACCCTGCTGATACAATCTCCATCCACAATATTCCATTACAGTTGGGAAGAAACTGCTCCAAGAAAGGCATATCATACGGACAACCTTTAAATCTGTTTGTAAGTTCTATTGCTTCTTTATTTGTCAAAATCAGAGCCGGATTGATGATTTGACTATCTGGCAGTTTTCCGGTTAATTCTGTGTAACAAAACTGCATACAAGAAACAACTCCTTTCCCTATAATGGACATGATAGATTTTCCGGTGTTAAATACATCTTTTAGACCATCCGTCCATGAATCCAAATGTTGAGTCTTGTAAAATATATACCCTGCAAAACTTACTAATGTCCATATAGTTGCGATACAGATTATAATGTATGAAAAAATTTCTAACATTGTTGTTTCCTCCTTTTATGTAAGAGGGAGTTTTCCTCCCTCTTCTGAAATTATTCTACTAATAAAACATCGGTTGCTTTGATGGAATCCGTCAGAACTCGCTGGCTATTTATGTACGGCATTAACGTAGCATCCACAAATTCTATACAGACTTTTTCTCCTGACTCTCTTCTTGTCTGCAATTCTTCATCTGTCATTAACGGTTTTGTTTGTCCATCAATTTTTACTCTGATTTTATCAAAGTTCATCGTGTCTACACATTCATATGTATATCCATTGATAGTATCAAGCCATTTTCCATCCTTAAACTCTTTGTTTTCGCTTATTCGCAATAAGAGAAATACACCATCTGAATAACAAAACTTCAACGGTATTCTTCTGCCTATTGATGCGGAATTAACAGATTCGATTTTAGCAAAAGCCATATACTCAATCTCCTATCTTTATTCTGGGTAGGAACTATGATATACTATTCATTGTCAAGTGAAGCTGTTATCACAATTCCTATTGTTTACAGTTTCTTTTAGAAAGTCCTCTGTGATGGGGACTTTCTGATTATGTGGGCGATCTTACCCTCACTTTCAGCATTTGCTGTTCACCTCCTTGCTTTTGATAGGTTTATTTTACACTGCAAAATTACGCTTGACGAGTAACAGGGTGTACCCATTTTTTATCATTTAATCTTCTTTTTTAGCTTTTCTAAATCTATATCGTTCTCTATTGCAAAACTCAAAAAAATATCTGCCGGACATTTTTCCCAAAGATTTTCAATATTTTTGTACTCCTTATTAGTTTCTATTTCTTCCTTAAGTTCATTCAAATTAGTTTCAGAAAATTTTGAAATTCTCAATAATGTACCAATAGTACAACAACGCTTATGTTCTTCATAAGTTTTTAATGCATTGAAATCAATAATAAAATTATGTTTTTTTTCAAGTTCATCAATATATTTTGCTCTTGATGTAGTCCTTATGCTTCTAATAAAACCTGCTATTGCTTGAATGATAATATTTGGTTCTTTCATCGGTATTTTTCTTATACCAGCGCCAGTTTTTTCCTTTCATTGTTCGACAAACGTTTATCTTATGTTTGTATTGTACAAGGATTTATCGAAAATAAAGTGTATTACGAATCCCCCACAATCAAGACTTAAAAAAGAGCATAAAAATAGCACCCCGAAAGGTGCTGTGTGATTATATATTTTGTTCTTCCTCTAGTTGGGTGGTTTCTTTTTGTAATTGCTTTAATTCTTTTAATAAGCGATCGCAATTATCTTTTAAATCTAAAGTGCCTTTTGTCGTGGAGGTGAAAAGTTTGGCAGACTTTTTATGACTAGGAAATCGATATTTACTTGTTAAGAAGCTGATGATTACAGATGGACGATTTTGTAATTCTGGTGCATCCGCACATTCTAAAAGAGTAATGATAATATCTTCTAATTCAGATTTTTTTAATAATGCTAACGCTTCTTTTGGTGAATATTGTTTGACTGCTATTTCTTGCAATGAATGATAAAAATCTTTGGGACGTTTTGGTCGTTTAATTCCTCTTTTTTTGTCTTCGCTTATTAAAAATTGTTGTACGGTAGAATATGCATATCCAGCACATACTGTTTTTTCATATTTTGCCATAAAAGAATCAAATAATAGACTACCTTCTGGAAGTTTCCCGGGTTCTTCCTTATATAAACGGTATGCTTCTCTGATTTTCATAATGGATGGATATGTTTCTAAAGAATATTTGTATTTTTTCCATGCATTTACAC
>SKEQ01000377.1_pt1 | contig 37564 bp, 31 predicted proteins | sample 4826751 | NCBI WGS metagenome assembly SKEQ01 (sample SAMN11008805, study PRJNA524170) | human gut metagenome | biome: Human fecal sample; material: Feces; isolation source: fecal sample from pouch patient p44 | host: Homo sapiens | place: Israel: Tel-Aviv | collected 2013-07-11 | reverse complement strand
TTCGTTGTTTTATAGTTATCTAAAGGAATGAGAGTAAAGTGTGACATCTTGGGTCGCCCCAAGATGCCGTTACTTTATGAGGGGGGAGATAGTTGTTTATCAACTATCTGAGTATTAGTATACGGAATAAATGTGTCCAAAGTATGTTAAATCTATTAAAGAAATAGAAAAATTCTTATGAAATTCTTAAAACATGTCAGGATTTTGGAATCCGTATTGTATTCCCGGCATAGATCAGATTTGGATTTTGAATGTTGTTTAATGCCTGCAAAGTGGCAATAGTTGTTCCAAATCGCTGGGCAATTTCACTCAGCGTATCTCCGGATCGTATCACATAAGTGGTATATTGCGGGGCGGGTGGTTTCGGTTTCTGAGACAAATGATTTAGTCCTGCATTTTTTATAATAGAAGGATAATCAACAAAAACATAGTCCAGATCAACGTCCCCGGATATTCCGGCGATCTCTCCCTGACTTGTGAATTGCCACATCTGGCAGTCTGTATTATCCAGCTTGCTGTTATAAAAAGCATACCACAGTGCATATCTTGAAGAAAGTGACAGAAGACGGTACGTTTTGAGGAAATTCCGGTTGCTGTAATACATTGCAAAATATCCGTTTTTTTCCATTCTGTCACAAAAATTCTGCACAATTTTCCCTACGGTTTCCGGTGTGAAAGTAACTCCGTTTTGTGCGGCATAGTTTATAGATGCCTGTTCAATATCGTAGCATACAGGATAATCGAGACGATAACCGGAGATTGCTTTGAGACAGCCATCAGCTTCCTGGCGTGCAATCTCCGGAGTCAGGGCATAGCAGAACCAATAGACTCCGATCGGGAGACCAATCCGGTTACATTCTGAGGCATTGCGTTTAAATTGTGGATCAATCGTGTTAAAACCATAGCCGGCACGGAGCATGGCAAACTGATAGCCTGCGGCTTTGACCTTTTCCCAATCTACATTTCCTTGAAATTCGCTGACATCCAGTCCTTTTATTTGCATTATATAATCCTTTCATAAAATATAAAAACGGGTTTCTTATGTTTATTATATGAAAAAATGAGGAATATGTGCAGAGTAGCAGTGATTGTTTTTCATAAGGATTATAACGGCATTGTTACAAACAGAAATGAAATCGAATTAAGAATTTCCTAAGATTTTCCCCAATGGCTCTTAAAAAATGAGAATATCATGTATACTGTAAAGGAGGTGATGAAAATGTATAGTATTTTAGTTTGTGATGATGATAAAGAAATAGTAGAAGCAATTGAAATATATCTTACACAGGAAGGGTATCAGGTTCTGAAGGCTTATGATGGGATGCAGGCATTAAAGATGCTGGAGACGGAAACGGTGCATCTTTTGATTCTGGATGTTATGATGCCGCGTCTGGACGGGATCAGGGCGACTTTGAAGATCCGTGAAACGAACAGTATTCCAATTATCATTTTATCGGCAAAATCTGAAGATGCGGATAAGATTCTGGGGTTGAATATCGGAGCGGATGATTATATGACAAAACCATTCAATCCACTGGAGCTGGTTGCAAGAGTGAAATCTCAGCTTCGTCGTTACACACAGCTTGGCGGGAATGTGAGTAGTACGCAGGAGACGATTTATGAGGTTGGCGGCCTTCGGATTAATGATGATCTGAAAGAAGTAACGGTAGACGGAGAAATGGTGCGCCTTACTCCGATTGAATACAATATTTTATTGCTTTTGATGAAGAATCAGGGAAGAGTATTTTCGATTAATCAGATTTACGAATCCATCTGGAATGAAGATGCAATCGGAGCGGATAATACGGTAGCAGTACATATTCGTCATATCCGGGAGAAGATTGAGATCAATCCAAAGGAACCGCGATATTTGAAAGTGGTATGGGGAGTAGGATATAAGATCGAGAAATTATAGAAGGGAGTTTTTCATGAGTAAATGGTATAAAAGTGCGCTTGTAAAAGGCATTTTGATCTTTCTTTCTGTTCTTTCGGCAATTACGGCACTGCTGAGTCTGGTGATTATTTCCACATATTCTGTAAGTGTAAAAGAAATCTGGAATAAAAAGCCGACAGAGTATACAGATTCCAAAGAATTTGAGAATCAGATGTGCCGGGCTACGATGGATGTTTTAGGTCAGATTTCTTATGAAGATATTTTCGAGACAGATGGAAAATACAATCCGGATAAGCTGATCGATATCATGCAGTATGGATATAACGGAAGGCACTATGATGAAGAGATGGAAGGACTGCGGTATAAACTCTCGGATCTTCAGAAATGGAGTGAGGAGTATCAACATAACTATGCAGCGCAGGAAAATCCAATTGTTGTCTGTCAAAAAGCAGATAAAACCTATCATTACTATTATTGGGATGAATTTTTAAATCTGCTGAAAGAGAAAACGCTGACAGTGGATATAGACGAATATACATCTGATGAAATCATAAATGCACTGGCTTCTGGCGATGTGAGTCTCAGTCGATTTGCCGGACATGATATTCTGGATGAAAAAGGCGAGACGGTGTACCGGGATTTCTGGGGATTCAGTGGTGCCATTGAAGAAGAGGCGCGGCCGGATGGAGGAAATAATATTCTGGATGTTGTAAATCAGACGCCGCAGCTGAATGGAAAGCTGAGTGAAGTGTATGCACAATTGGGCAGCATCCTGTCAAATCTTTATTATGATTTCCAGTCTTATCAGAACAGTGCAGAATGGACAGAGGGAAATACAAACTTTGCCTATATTTTTGTTGATAAAGAAACAAAAAAAGTTTATACAAATCGCAAGGAATATCAGGATTACAACAGTGTAAAAGAAAATATCTCAGATATTCAGAAAAATGCGAAGTATATGATTGTTCAGTCAAAGCTTTCTGATTTTAAGACCAATATGGATATCACAGCAAATGACTGGAAGGAGTTTGTAAAGTCACAGCGCAGAAACAGCAACGGTGATTTTATTTTTGCAGCGGCAGTAGATACCAGGTTTTCAATACAGGATTCTTTTTATCTGGATAAGAAATTATATGATGAATATGCACCTTATATCAATCGTGCGGTGATCCTGCTCGGTGCGGCAGTATTACTGATAATCGTGAGTTTGATATGGCTGACAGTGATCGCCGGAAGAAACAACCGAAGTGACGGAGTGCATTTGAATGTATTTGACAGATGGAAAACGGAGCTTGCAGCAGTGTTTGTGATTGGGATCTGGATAATTCCGATGATGTTCTGGATGAATAATGGGAATATGGCCCTCGGGTATTTTGCAGAAAGCACGGATTTGATGACTGCAACGATCGGATATTCTTATGAATATGCATCCGGATATGTTCCGACAATGCAAGATATGATCCAACTTGCATGTACAGCGGCTTATACCATGATCATGTCCCTGGTCGGATATCTGAGCCTGGTCCGCAGGATAAAAGCGGGAACGATGTGGAAGAACAGCGTATTGTATGCGTTTTGCAGATTCTTTAGAATATTCTGGAGAAACAGAAATGTGGTGTGGAGAATGGTTGTATCAGGGGTGATACTGATTGGAATCCACTGGATGCTGGCATTATTCAGAACGCCGGGATTTGTGTTGATCACGCTGGCAGCAGATGCATTCATTGTGTATTATCTGGTATTGAATGCGATTGCAAAGAATAAAATCATAAAAGGAATCAAAGCAGTTGCAGGAGGAGATCTGGAATATCAGATTTCTCTGGAACATCTCAGAGGAGAACAGCGTGAAGTAGCAGAAATGCTGAATGATATCGGAACCGGATTGCAGAAGGCTGTGGAAAAAAGCGTGAAAAGCGAGCGTCTGAAAACGGATCTGATCACAAATGTATCTCATGATATCAAAACACCGCTAACTTCCATTATCAATTACGTGGATATCCTGAAACGATCCAATATTGAAGATCCTAAGATACAGGGGTATCTGGAAATTTTGGAGGCAAAAGCACAGCGTCTGAAAACATTGACAGAGGATGTTGTAGAAGCATCCAAGGTGAGCAGCGGGAATATCAATCTGCAGTTGATGGATGTCAATCTGGTAGAGATGATGAATCAGACGACGGGAGAGTTTGCAGAAAAATTTGAACATAAGAATCTGGAGCTGATTCAGACACTTCCAAATGAGCCGGCGATTATTCATGTAGATGGAAGAAGAATGTGGAGAGTATTGGAAAATCTTTATAATAATGCGGCGAAGTATGCAATGCCGGGGACGAGAATTTATGCAGATCTGCGCACCGATAAGGATGAAGTGATATTTTCTTTGAAAAATGTTTCGGAGTATCCGCTCAATTTCTCAGCAGATGAACTGACAGAACGTTTTATTCGCGGTGATATTTCAAGGAGTACCGAAGGAAGCGGACTGGGATTATCGATTGCGAAAAGTCTGGTACAGATGCAGGGCGGAAAACTGGAATTATATCTGGACGGAGATCTTTTTAAGGCGACAGTTCGTTTTAGAAAAGCAGATAAAAAAGAACAAGATTCATGTTTTTTCAGAGAGAATTCTGAAGAAGAGTAGGAGAGGCGGGAATTTTTCCCGTCTTCTTTTAATTTAAGACTTGTTTTATTGCACGAGACTTTATTTTGTTTTACAATAGTTACTGTTCACACATAGCTTACATAGAAAACAAATGATAAGGGGAATCGCATGGAAACGATCAAAAAATTATTATCAGATATTTTAAATATAGAATTTGTTCAGGCAGTTTTGAGCAATCCGAGGAAAAAAGAAGGAATTTTAAAGGTAAAGGTTCGGCCGATCGAGAAAAAAGGCAATTTACTTTTTCAACTGGAGTCTTTTACAAAAACACAGGCATTTCATGAGAATCTGGACCCGATTTCGGCACGAGACCGATTGCTGGAATATATGGAAGAATTCCGGCAGATGCAGGTATCTACAGTGCATATGAATTACACTGTTTTAGTGAGCAAAAAAGGCAAGGTAACCATTCAGAAAAAAACGTCAAAAGGCAGTGTAAGACCGGTAGAATTGTCACATAATAGAAGTAAGAAATATATTTTAGAGGAAGGAATTCCGGTTCCGTTTCTCCAGGATCTGGGTGTGATGACAAAGGATGGAAAAATTGTACATTCCAGATTTGATAAGTTCCGTCAGATCAACCGGTTTTTGGAATTTATTGAGGATATTCTTCCGAAGCTTGAGAAGGACAGAGAGATCACGATTCTGGATTTTGGATGTGGAAAATCGTATCTGACATTTGCCATGTATTATTATCTGCATGTTCTGAAGGAGTACGATATCCGTATCATCGGGTTAGATTTGAAATCGGATGTCATACATCATTGTAATGAGTTAAGCCGCAAATATGGATATGACAAACTGGAATTTCTGGTGGGAGATATTGCGGATTATGAAGGTGTCAGAGAAGTGGATATGGTTGTGACGCTTCATGCCTGTGATACAGCGACAGATTTTGCACTTGCTAAAGCGGTGGGATGGAATGCGAAGGTCATCCTGTCGGTTCCATGCTGTCAGCATGAATTGAATGGGCAGATGCAACGGGAAGGAGCCGGATATGATAAGCTGGCGCCGATTCTGGATTATGGTCTTTTAAAAGAGCGGTTTGCGGCGCTTCTGACAGACGGACTTCGAGCGAAATATCTGGAGCAGTCCGGTTATGAGACTCAGGTTCTGGAATTTATCGATATGGAACATACGCCGAAAAATATTCTTCTGCGTGCGGTAAAGACGAATCAGGCAAAACAGGGGAGTGAAAGTCCGATTCAGGCATGCAAGGAATTTTTGGGAATCCAGCCGATGCTAGGATTGTTATTAGATAAGGGGACAGAATCATGAAAAAAAGAATAAGAAAGGCAGGAATACTCCTTGTAGTATTTGTGGCAGCAATTTTTGTCAGCAGTCTGTTTATGAACAGTGGTGTAGACGATCAGATCATCGATCTAGGAGATCCTACACTTCCGAGAATCTCATTTCAAAAGGAAGGCAGGACTGTGAATGCTCTGGCCGGCTATGTAAATGAGATGGATGTTACGGCAATGCGGGACACCATTACACCATTGGAGGCAAACGGAACACTTCAGATGCAGATTGAAGAGTTTGGAAATAAAATCACAGGTGTTGAATATAAAGTGTATTCGCTGAATGGAGAGGAAACCTATCTGGAAGGCAAACAGAAGGATATTTCTGATGAGACGATTTTGCTGGATCTGCAAAAAGGTCTTCCGGATGAAGTTTCAGAAGCTGTCTTGGAAGTGATTCTTTCTATGGAAGAGGAACAGGTTCACTTTTATACCAGAATTACAAGACCGGATGAACTTTCTTTAAAAGAATGTCTGGATTTTGCGCAGGGTTTTCATGTAAAGACGCTGGAAAAAAGCAGTCAGGAGGAATTGGAGAACTATCTTGAAACGAGTGCAGAAGGGGACAATACAACTTACCAGACTGTTACCATCCATTCTGATTCAGACCATGTGATATGGGGAAATTTAAGTCCGCAGGTGGTTGAGGAACCGGAGTGGAGCATCAAAGAGAGCAATTCCGTCTATACGTCGCTGCTTGCACAGTATCAGGTGACATGTGCCGGAGATACGGGAGAGATCGAGACGTATGATGTCCGCGAGTTTTTCAGGATTCGCTACGTGCAGGGGGAAATCTACCTTTTGGATTATAATCGGAAGATGGAACAGATTTTTGATGCAAACCAGAAAGTGTTGGATCAGAACGGAATTCTTCTTGGTATAGCATCATCCGATATATCGTATGAAACAAATTCGTCAGGAAATATTGTTTCTTTTGTGAGAAATGGAAATTTATGGACATACAATGCAAAGCAGAATGAGCTTGCACAGGTATTCAGTTTTAGCAATATTGAAGGAAATGATGCTCGGAGCAGGTATGACCAGCATAATATCCGGATCATCAGTGTGGAAAAGAATGGAAGTACTGCGTTTGCAGTTTATGGGTATATGAATCGCGGAGCACATGAGGGAGAAGTCGGAGTTGATATTTACTATTATGATATTGAAAAAAATGTAGTACAGGAAAAAGCGTTTATTCCAAGTACAAAATCATTTGCAATCGCAGAGGAAGAGCTTGGAAAAATGGTGTATTACAATCAGGATCAGAATCTTTTGTATATTCTGGCAGGCGGAAAGTTTTACAAGATAGATCTGACAAAAGATGAGCAGACAGTGTTGGCAAAAAATCTGGAAGAAGGGCAGTATACGGTGTCTGCAGACGGGCATTTGATCGCATACCAGACGTCAGGAACGATCAATACCGCACAGGAAATCAAGGTATTGAATCTGAAAACAGATGAAGAAAATGCTGTAGCCGCAAAATCAGGGGAAGCAATCAGACCGCTTGGATTTATCGGATCAGATTTTGTGTATGGATATCTGCGGCAGGAAGATGTCGGTCATACGGCAGCGGGAGGGGAACTGTTCCCGATGTATGAGCTGGAGATCAGAAATTCAGAAAATGAAGTGATGAAGACATACTCAGCAGATCAGATTTATATATCCGATGTATTTATTGAAGAAAATATGATGACTCTGAACAGGGTTGTAAAATCAGGAGAGACTTATACAGTTACCAGTCAGGATTATATCAGCAGTAACGAAGAAAAGAAGACAAAAAGTATAACTCTGGAAGCTTTCAGTACAGATTTAAAAGAAAAGCAGATGCGGCTGACTTATGAAAAAGGAATTTCCGATACTGTTCCTAAAATCCTGCGTCCGAAGCAGGTGGTGGGGAAAAAGCCGATCACGATCACGCTGAATGACAAGTCGAAGTCTGAAAAGTACTATGTATATGGAATGGGAGAACTGGTTGCGATTTACGATAAGGCGGCTTATGCAATTCAGAGAGCAGAGCAGATTTCGGGAGTAGTAATCTCATCAGAACAGGCATATGTATGGGAAAAAGGCAACAGAGATCTGGTTTATGATACAGAGACAGCACCGTTTGGAAATGGAGAAGGAAAGACCTCTCTTCAGACCTGTGAAGAGGTGATGGCAGCGTATAATGCCCAAAAAGTAGACCTGACCGGATGTAGTCTGGAACAGGTTCTGTATATTATCAACAAGGGCCTTCCGGTCATTGCGATGACAGATGCCAATCATGCGATCCTGCTGACAGGATATAGTATGACGGATATCACTTACATCGATCCAAATACAGCATCCCAAAATACAGTTTCGATTGAACAGATGAGCGCTATGATAGCAGGAAGTGGAAACACGTTTATCGGTTATATGAAATAACAGAAAAAGGAAGAAGTCTTTGAGAGAATTTATTCTCTGTGAAAGAACTTCTTCCTTTTTGTTACTGACGGAAAATAACTGTCTTATATTTATTCAGAGCGGTGTAGACAATCATACCCAATATTCCACATGAGAGAACTTCACCAATTCCCACGGTAAGCATCTGGAATGGAATTGGAAGCAGAATCTGATATCCATAATAAAGAACAAATGGAATCAGAATTGTATTTGCAATAATCGGCGGCAGTGGTGCGAGCCATTTGCTGCGGTTTCTCAGAAGATAGGTGAAAATAGCACCGAGCAGAGTTGCCATGCTTCCGACAATAATGTCAGGAAGAATTGCGCCTCCTAAAATATTTCCGATCAGACATCCCACAAAGAGTCCGGGAATTGCAGCCGGAGTGAAGGCGGGCAGGATGGTCAGTGCTTCTGCGATACGAAACTGAATCTGTCCGAAACTGATCGGGGCAAATACGATGGTCAGGACCACATAAATTGCAGCGATCATTGCTGACTGTACCAGAAACAGTACGCTGATTGTTTTTTCTTTTTTCATAGATCAAAATCTCCTTTAGTTTTATTTTACGTGTGGAAGGTCTCGAACACACGATAGTTGATTGCTGGAAATGCCTTAAATACGCCACTTTCAGCAGGTGGAATTGTAGCACAGACAAGCGTAAAAATCAAGCTGTACCCACAATTTACCCACAATGAGAATAAAAGCACTCGATCCGGGGAGTGCTTTCATTTATTTTGTTTAGCTTTAGCTCGGCGTCTTCTTTGCGCCATGCGGTCATTGCAAGTATCAGAAGCCGGAGACATTGAACAGGATGCAAGCATTATCATTTTGTTGTGGAATCTGGACAATGAGGATAAGACCAGGAAAGGTCTGAAAGTGGATAAGAACCGGCAGGGAGAACTAGGGAAGATTGTATACCGCTTTGATGGAAATGAAATGCGATTCCAGGAAACAGAAGAGGAACTCAAAAGCAAAGATGGATTCAAGACGGTACGGACACCGACACCGTTTGATTAAAAGATGGGCAGCGTAAAATTATTAAAAGGCAGTGAAGAATTTGAAATGTTTCAGGACTATTGGAAGATGATGCAATCAGTCTGGAGCGTAGAGAACACAAAGGAATATTGGGAGAAAGTAGTAGAAGATACCGACAGATTTTACAGGAAGTACCAGATGTCAACCGGGATCAACGGATACGGCAACGGCACTATGACAAGAGAAGAGCATCAAGAAACAGAGCGGAGCGTGCTGAGTTCGTTAGTGGTAGCTATGAGCGGTATACAGAAGCTGATCGGAGAGTATGCATCACTGGAAGAAGATGGACTGTTGCCAGAAATGGCAGCGGAAGAAATCATGCAGATCAATGCAGAAAGCGTGGATCAGTACGAAGCAATCCAGAAAGCCTTCCGGCTTGGAATGGAGAAAGCGAAGTCAGAGAATGTTGTAGAACATCCGGTATATGGATCAGAGGACATGGAAGAGTTGAGACAGTGCGTTTTGATCGATCTGGAAGATTGCATGACAAAAGACCGGGAGACCGGAGAAAAGGGAGAAGCTCTTTGCATGACGTTCCAGAACGAAGAAGGGAAGTATATTATTATCAAGCACACTATAACAAACTTATTTTTCATCTTTAAGGCGTAATAAAAGAGGTCTTGGAATAAAGGAATCTGACGTATTTTCCATCAAATTGTTTTATCCTGAGACCTCTTGTGTTATCATATGGTTTTGTAACCATGAAATTAAGAAAGCAGAAACCTCCCCTACCAAAGTTTAGTTTCTGCCTTCACCTAAACATAGCTCTCGCTACATTCATACATACCTATGATAACAGTTAAAACAGAAAACTACAACCTTATTTCTCAGGATTTTTACAATAAAACAATAGATTCCCTTGATCTGAACCTTATTTCATGTGTCTGCGGTCACTCCGGCTGTCTCATCCGTCATGGCTCTTATAAACGCAGCATCCAGCTTGCTGACAGGATCCTCTCCCTTTCCGTTGTTCGTGTGTACTGCAAAATCTGCGGACATACCCATGCATTACTGCTTTCATCCATGGTCCCGTATTCCCAGATCCCCCTGGCCCTGCACGTCCGTCTGATTCAGCTATTGCAACAGAATCCAGAGCAATTCAGATTAGAAAGAGTGGAACGGGTGAAGGGTACTATTGTGTCTAAAGAATATTTCTTTCCAAAAAGATTCGTTACAATTCGGTCAAGAGATATTAAGCGAGAATTAACAGAAGAACAGCGGAAAGAAATTGCAGAACGGCTCAAGAAGTTATCATAAAATCAATTCTGCGCTTTAAAACTCCATACAGGATAGAGGAAATTATAGTTTAAATCTATTCAGTGAGGAAAATGTTAGGGTAAAGGGGTAAAATTGATTTTTCATTGAAATACTACAGTAAATACAGACCGTTAGAAAATGGGATGCATTGGCAGCAGAGGAATTGAAAGCAAGTTGAGAATATGCTATAATCTCGGCATGGGAAACCAAAGCCGGGCGGCTTACCCTCTTTTACGGAGGGGCGACCCTCCAGACGAAAGAAAGGAGGGCGATGCCAATGTGTGTTACATATACTGATCTGATTCAGTTGTTAATATTCATTGTTGCCCTTGTTAGTCTTTGTTATGAGATTTTCAAGGATAAACGAAAATAGCCGCCATTACTGCGAATAATGACGGCTGTTTGTAAAAACAGTTTCTAAATTTTCGGGGTAAGCCGCTTGCGGTTTCCCTTTTTATATCTTCAATATAGCACATCTGTATCAATTCTGCAAGATAATAGGTTACATTTTACAGTCTCTAACCCGGATAAACCGGAAAAGTTATTTTTATTTTCTATCCCTTGTGTTATTCTAAAGAAAAAGGGGATTTTTATATGTTACTCACTGATAAATACGCTGATAAAATTCATGGCATCATTACCTGTCATGACCGCATGATCATTCAGGGATATATCCCAAACTGGAGCCATGCGGAAGCAATGACTGCCTATATGAAACTCAACGGTATCCGTATTTTTGATTATCCCACCAGTTTCTCCCAGCCCCTTACGGAACAGGTCCGTCAGAATGCGGAAAAGATTGCTCACGAAAATGGAATGGAAATTGAGTTCATCCGAAAACTCCATGCTTTTCGAAAAGATGACCGCATCCAGAACATCATTGCCGAAACCGGAAAAACGGAAGGTCTGATCCATATCTTTTCTGCTATGGAATGCTGTAATACCTACAGGCTCTGGCATGATAAAACAACTGGGAAGACCTTCCTGAAGTTTGACCAGAGCAAGTGTCTTCATTACTATTTCTATTTTATCGACAGGGAACTTGGCCTTTGCTATCTTCGTGTCCCTACATGGCCGCCTTTCCGTCTTCAGTTTTACATGAACGGTCATAACCTGCTCGCCTATAAGCTTGATAAAAAACAGCTTTCTTACCGGATGCAGGACAATGCGTTCCTTGAAATCTCCGATATTGAAACTGCTCAGAAACTTTCTGACCGTATCAACCCGCAAGGGCTCCATAAAGTTCTCGATGTCTTTGCCAGACGCTACAGTCCCGTTCCGGAATCTCTCGGGCTGGGTTATACCTGGACGGTTCAGCAGATCGAATGTGCCACGGATATCATGTTCCGTAAGCCGGAATACCTGGCACCAATCTATGATGAAATTAATATTCATTGTTGCCCTTGTTAGTCTTTGTTATGAGATTTTCAAGGATAAACGAAAATAGCCGCCACATCTTGCACATGTGACGGCTGCCCGTTAGGGTAGTAAATCATTGTTCGGGGTAAGCCGCTTGCGGTTTCCCTTTTTACATCCTCAATATAGCACATCTGTATCAATTCTGCAAGGTTACATTTTACAGTCTCTAAAAGAGAAAAGTCAAAAAACCTGTCTTGATTTTCTTTACAGGCAATCCGAAGAGCGTTTGCTGTGTTATAATCAGAAGCATTCGAGTATTTAGATACAAAGATAAAGTGAATAGTATTGGAACTTAACAATATTGATATAGAAATGATGAAGGAGCAGTTTAAAAGCTGTCAGAATATGCTTACGGCAATCGGGGATGAGACGCGGCAGTACCTTCTGCTACAGGTGTTGGGAGATTGTCGGGGAAGGCGGGTTGTAGATATTGCAGACAGAATGAAATTATCCAGAGCCGCTGTTTCTCACCATATCCAGATATTGAAGAATGCCGGTGTTGTGAAATCTCGCAAAGAAGGCTCTTTCATTTATTATTATATTGATTTGGATAGTAACTGTATGCAAAGTATGATTGATTTGTTTACAAAAATTCAGGAAGTAATGAACCAGCTTCCGGACAGGAGTGGTGAGATATGATTTTATATTATAGTGGTACAGGAAATAGTTGGATGATTGCAAACAGAGGAGAATGGATGGGCGAAATCCCTGTTTCTAAGAACCTGTGCAGAAAGAAAGGCTGGAAGTTTATAGACTTTAATTTTCTGGTGATGTCACAGTGCAATATTATGATGCACAAAATGCTCTCGCCGGAGGAGAATGAGAATATTATTCGAGAGGCCATGCCCAAGGTGGAACAAATCGCAGAATTGATTTCAGCTGGAACACCTTTACTGCCAGATAAAAAAGCCTTTCCATTGATGACAGACATCGGCGCACCTATGACAGATTTCTTTTGTCAAATGAAGGCAAAGAAATTTTATGTTACGGATGCATGCATTGGATGCGGGAAATGTGCAAAAATCTGTGTAAATAATAATATCACACTTGTAGATAAAAACCTGTATGGAAACAGAACTGTATGGCCTGTGTATCTTGTATACAGGCCTGTCCGGTTGCAGCTATACAATATGATAAGAAAACGCAGAATACCGGACGCTATTATCAAGAGAAGTACAAGTTCTGAATTTCTGGAATAGAAGAGCCGGAGAGATTATTAACCTTCATAGAACCCGATAAATAGAGGAGATTACTATAAAACGGAGAGGTTTATGGTAACTTCCTTTATTTTTTATGTTTCTGTATCTTCTAATATCTCTGTACAGATCAAAGTGTATCCAGAATAAAATCGTCCGCGGATAAGTTGTGCTTCGGCAGTATATTTTGTTTTTCCATCCAATATAAAAGTGATTGGTTTATACTTACTGATATACTCCAGGTGGATTCCGTTTTTCAGGCAGTAATTTTCCAGTGCGGCCTGTATGACCAGAGAGTTTGGATAAACAAAATCCTTTTCATTTGGAAAACAATTCTGGTCATCCAGTTCGATGGAAAAAGATCTTTTAAAATGGTGTTTGAACATATCATATTCCCACTTCTGATATGAAATCATTTATATCCTGACAGTAGCATATACCTCCAATGTTTCTGAAAGTGTACAGGCAATGATCTTTCTGGAAAATAAATCCATAATACTGGTCAGATAGACAAATCCGTCTATTGTCCAGATGTAGGTGATATCCGAACACCAAACAGCATTCGGGCGATCAGGATGAAACTGTTCATCAAGGATATTTTCTAATTCTGTGCTGAAATCAGAATCTTTTGTGGTGATCGTCCATGGTTTGCTCCATTGGGCGCGGATTCCCATTGGGCGCATATAGGTGCCAACCGTTCTTTCCGAAATAACTTCACCGGTTTTATGCAGCTCTGCAGTGATTTTCGGAGCACCATAGTTCTGCTTAGAATCATCATAAATATCCTATATTTTGGTTTTTACAGTTTCACGACGTTTTTCTGTATCAGAAGGCACGCGGTGGAGCCATGCATGATATCCTGAACGAGAGACACCTAAAAATTTCAACATTCCGGAGACGGAAACCCGGCGTCCAGCATTCTTGGCAGCTTCCGTCTTCTCAGAAACTTCGAGATAAATGGCTTCTGTCATTTTCCCAGAATGTTGATGGCTTTTTTTAATACATCAAGCGCATCTTGGGCGTCACGTAATTCACGTCTGAGACGAGCGATTTCTTTCTGTTCATCAGAAGCATAATTACCGGAACCACGAACAGAGATATCGCCAGATTCCCGGAAATCTTTCAGCCACTTTGTTAAAGTGCTGTATCCGATTCCGAGATTTTTCGCACATCCACGTACACCTAAATCCTTATGATCTTCGTAGTACTGGATTGCATCAAGTTTAAACTGTTTGTCATGTTGTCTTGCCATATGAGATCCTCCTTCAGCATGTCTCTATTGTACCATGCTTATGTGTATTTTGGGATTTCTCTTTTGGCTTGTACTATTTATATTCTAACTCCTGACGATGATTCAGAATATAAGTGGATTTATAGGAAGCATAAAAAGGATTTGGTGTGGATGCAATATTTACATCGGATGATATAGTACCGCTGGGTTTAATGTGCAGGAATGTTTTTACGACAGGTTCTGCTTCGGAGAGGGATTCCATTTTAGTTGAAAGAGCGGAAGATTGCAGAATGAATCAATAAAGATGTAGAAAAATTACAGAAAATCTTAAAAAATTCCCATAGATTTTGTTTGAAATATACTACTATGTTTATAGCAATATGTGGGATAGAAATACACAAGGAGGTATTTACTCTGGATTCTGCGACATGTGCGGCATGTACCTACATGATGGGCGCAGCAAATGAAGCGAAAAAGACATTTGGTGATGCGATTGATATGGTAGAGTATAAATTTACGCTCAAAGAGAATATCGCAAGATGTAAAAAGATGGGCGTTCCGAATCTGCCGTCCATGTACATCAATGGTGAATTGAAATTCCGTTCTCTGGTACCATCTAAAGAAGAATTGGAAGGCGCGATCCGTGCGGCAATGAAATAATGAGTAGACTGTATTTGATCACCGGGTTTCTGGGTGCAGGAAAGACAACATTTTTAAAACAGTTTATGAAACAATTCTCTTCGGAACGGATGCATATTATTGTGAACGAGTTTGGAAAAGAGGGCATTGATGGAGAACTGCTTTCGGAGCTGGGGATTGCACTGGACGAGATCAACAATGGCTCGATCTTTTGCTCGTGCAGGCTGGATAAATTTGAGAATGTATTGCAGCAGGTATTACAGGAGAAGCCGGATGTGATTATAGTAGAAGCATCAGGGCTCTCCGATCCCACAAATGTTAAGAAAATATTGAATCAGAGGGAAAAATTTCCAGGATTGGAATATATGGGATGCGTCTGCCTGCTGGATGCACGGCAATTTCCGAAAGTGTATGAAACGGCAGTTGTAGTAAAAAAACAGATTCAGGTATCAGATCTGCTGCTTCTGAACAAGAAGGATCTTGTAAAAACAGAAGAGATAGAGCAGATTCAAAAGATTCTGAAGGCCCATCGACCGGATTTGCCGTTGCATATGACATCATATGGCATGATGGAAGAGAGGTGGCTGCAGGAGATGCAAAAGCCAAATCTGGAAACAGAAGAACAGCTGTTGCAAACTGCAGATGTGACTTTGCGAAAATATCTTCTGCACATTCAAGAAGAGATAAAATTAGAAACACTTTCTCATTTTCTGAATATGCTTTTAGTGGATACATTTCGAATCAAGGGCTTTGTATATCTGGAAGACACGTGGTATCTGGTCAATGCTGTAGGAAATATGTTGTATATCGAACCGTGTAGTGAGAAAAAAGAAACGCAGAAAAATATACTGGTTATTTTATCAGGATATGGACTGCCAACGAAGAAAGCAATCAGGAAAGCAATGGAATGGTATCCGGAGGTTGTTTTAAAAATTGAATAAGGGAAATTCACCAAATCACCACTTTACCTTAAAAAAGTACTTGACAAATCCTAAATAGGACATTACAATTAAAAACATCAAAAGCAAAACCGATGAGAAAGAAGAGTAGGTTTTAAAAGAGATCACAGAGAGCAGCAGGCGGTGAGATTGCTGTATGGATTTTAATTCTGAATGGACTTTCGAGGGCGGCCTGAAATGAAAAGAGTAGGCGTCGTCGGGAACCGAACCCGTTATCAATCAGGAGCGTATGTCAGTACGTGAGAAAGTGGACATTTGTCAATTTGAGTGGTACCGCGATAATGAATTTGTATTTATTACCGTCTCAAGCATAGAGCTTGGGGCGGTTTTTTTATACAATCATTACAGAACCGATACCCTGTATCCACATGATCGGCTCCTTTGCTTTTGGAATATAGTAATAGAAAAGGAGAACAAAAATATGAAAAAGAGAGTATTCGCAGTTATTTTAGGAAGTGTAATGGCAGTCAGCCTGATGGCATGTGGAACAAAAGATGAAGGGGCAAAGGACGGTACAAAAACATATACAGTCGGGATTTCGCAGTTTGCAGAACATGGTTCTTTGGATAACTGCCGGGAAGGATTTATCGAAGGACTCAAAGAAGCCGGATTTGAAGAAGGAAAGAACCTGGAAATCAAAGAAGAGAATGCAGCTGCTGATCAGGGAACAGCAAAACAGATCAGTGACGGATTTGTTTCAGATGATGTAGATCTGATCTGTGGAATTGCAACTCCGAGTGCACAGTCTGCTTATAATTCTGCAATGAATACAGAAATTCCGGTAATCTATACAGCAGTCACAGATCCAAAAGCAGCAAAGCTTGCCAATGAGGATGGAACTCCGGTAGGAGAGGTCACAGGAACCAGTGATGAACTTCCGATCAAAGAGCAGCTGGAGATGATCCGTAAGATACTTCCGGATGCAGAAAAGATCGGAATTCTTTACACAACAAGCGAAGTCAATTCTGTATCAGCAATCGAAACATATGAGGAGCTGGCAGGAGATTACGGATTTGAGATCGTAAAAAAAGGAGTGACACAGACTGCAGATATTTCTCTGGCAACAGAAGAGATTCTGACAGAAGTGGATTGTCTGACCAATCTGACAGACAACACAGTTGTAAATTCTCTGGCAACGATTTTGGATAAAGCAAATGAAAAGAAAATACCGGTATTCGGAAGCGAGATCGAACAGGTGAAACTTGGATGTCTGGCAGCGGAGGGTCTGGATTATGTAGCTCTTGGAAAACAGACAGGAAAGATGGCAGCAGACATTTTAAAAGGAGAGAAAAAAGCATCGGAGATGAACTATGAGACGATTTCTGAACCGGGACTTTATATCAATACAAAAGCAGCAGAGGATCTTGGAGTAACAGTGGATGAGACACTGCTTGAAAGTGCAGCAGAGACATTTGACAGCATTTCAAAGTAAGAATTAGAAACGGAGAGGCATTGAGATGGATATTTTTGTAACAATTTTAGAACAGGGACTGATTTATGGGATCCTTGCTCTCGGGGTTTATATCACATATAAAATTCTGGATTTTCCGGATCTGACAGTGGATGGAAGTTTTCCTTTGGGTGCAGCTGTTACAGCGACAATGATTACTCATGGGGTGAATCCGTACCTGACCATACCGGTATCATTTTTGGCAGGGGCAGCGGCGGGAGTCTGTACAGGACTGATCCACGTCAAGGGAAAAGTCAGAGATCTCCTCTCCGGTATCATTATGATGACGGCACTTTGGACAATCAACCTTAGAATTGCAGGCAAAGCGAATGTTCCGATATTCGGTGAAGAGAATATTTTCGATAATCAGACGATGAATGGAATTTTTGCAGGCGGAGCAGCGAAATATAAAGTTCTTGTAGTAGTATTTATTCTTGCAGTGATCGTGAAAATAATTCTGGATCTGTATCTGCAGACAAAATCCGGATTTCTTCTGAGAGCTGTGGGAGATAATGCAAATCTTGTAACTTCACTTGCAAAGGATCAGGGAAATGTAAAGATTTTAGGACTGGCGATCGCCAACGGAATGGTTGCTATGGCAGGCGGAATTTTCTGTCAGGAGCAGAGAGTATTTGAGATTTCCAGTGGTACAGGAGCTATCGTGATCGGGCTGGCAAGCGTGATCATCGGAACCAGCCTGTTTAAGAATCTGACATTTTTGAAAGCAACCACAGCAGTCCTGATCGGTTCTGTCGTTTACAAAGCCTGCGTGGCAGTTGCTTTGAAGTTTTTTGAACCACAGGATATGAAGCTGATCACAGCGGTATTATTCCTCGCGATCTTACTCATTGGAATGGAACGGAAAAAGAAGGTGAAGACAAATGCTTGAGTTAAAACATATTCATAAATATTACAATCCTGGAACAGTCAATGAAATGTGTCTGTTTGAAGATTTTAATCTGACAGTAGAACAGGGAGATTTTGTTTCCGTGGTAGGAAGCAACGGTTCCGGAAAGACTTCCATGCTCAATATCCTGTGCGGAAGCATTCCGGTAGAAGCAGGACAGATTCTGATGCAGGGAGAAGATATTTCCCACATGAAAGAGTATAAAAGAAACCGGAAGATCGGAAGAGTGTATCAGAATCCGGCGCTTGGTACCTGCCCATCGATGACGATTCTGGAAAACATGTCTCTTGCAGACAACAAAGGCAGTTTTTACGGATTGAGAAAAGGAATTAATAAAAACAGAAAGTCTCATTATCAGGAGCTATTAAGCCAGTTGAATCTGGGACTGGAAAATAAGCTGAATGTAAAAGTCGGTTCTCTCTCCGGCGGGCAGCGTCAGGCAATGGCACTTCTGATGTCAACCATGACACCGATCGATTTTCTGATCCTGGATGAGCACACAGCGGCGCTGGATCCAAAGACGGCAGATCTGATCATGGAACTGACAGATAAGATCGTGAAACAGAAAAACCTGACAACGATCATGGTGACACATAATCTCCGCTATGCAGTAGAATATGGAAACAGACTGTTGATGATGCATCAGGGGGAAGCAGTGATGGATCTGTCAGCAAAAGAAAAACAGGAATTGAAAGTAGAAGATATTTTGGAAAAATTCAATGCAATCAGTATTGAATGTGGAAATTAAGAGAAAGATAGCAAGTACAGATGTAATAAGTCAAGGAACTGCATTGTGTCAGTCCCTTGACTTTTAAATTTTTTGCTATTCTACAGATTTTAATGCGCTGAGCATATCTAAGTATTTGAGTTTTCGATTCATTATGTATCCTAGAATAAATGTAATGACTGCAATCAAAATGGCAGGAATCACAAATGCTTTTGCACAAAGAGCGGGGTTAAACATCACTTCATCCGGTGGAACAACTGCCAGTATGTACTGGTAAAGCAGATCACCGACTCCAAATCCTGCTAAAATACCGAGCAGGGAAAGGAGTATTGTTTCCCGGTAAATATAGAGTGTTACTTCTTTGTCGTAGAATCCGAGAACCTTAATGGTTGAGAGTTCACGGATACGCTCTGCCACATTGATGTTGGTAAGGTTACAAAGGGCTTAAAAAGATTCTTTTATACAGAGGCAATTGCGGAGACATTACTGGAATGGATCGTGAACAAAGAAAAGTATGACAGGCAGCAGACGATCGATTATATTTCTGTTATTTTCCGTACCGGGCTGCCTGCTGCCATCAGGCAATATTCAGACGTGGCAAAATAAGTTTTATGATTTCAATAATCTGAAAAAACTTCTTGACAATAAAAAATATCCTCCGTATAATGGTTGAAAGTTAGGGAACTAACTATATAAAGAGAGAGGGATGGAATTATGCAGGATATAGAAGATAAGGAAAGGTACATCAATACCGGCAGGCTGATTCACATTCTTTCCAATCAGATGAAGCGCAGAAATGCGTCTGAAGCAGTGGGAGATGATGGCCTGACCACCATGCAGAAGCATGTGTAAAGCATATTCTTTTGGAAACGATGCACAGGGAAGTATATCAGAAAGATATAGAAGAAGAGTTTCGAATCCGGAAGTCCACAGCCACAGGGATTTTGCAGCTCATGGAAAAAAATGGATTTATTTCCCGGGAAAGTTCGAAAAAGGATGCCAGATTAAAACGTATTGTACCGACTCCAAAAGCAGAAGCACTCAGACCTGAGATTCTGGAGCACATCAGAGATACGGAAAAGCGGCTGATACAAGGGATAGATCAGGAAGATGTAAAGATCTGCAGAAAGGTGCTTGTGCAGATGATTCAAAATCTTGCAGAAAACAAAACAGAAAATAAGGAGGAAGACGAGAACGATGAATAAAACACTTTTAAAATCAGTCCGGGAATACAAAAAGCAGTCTGTGTTGGCTCCATTTTTCGTAATCCTGGAAGTTTTAATGGAAGTTCTGATTCCGATGGAGATGGCGAAGATCATTGATGTTGGAATCATGCAGGGAAATTTGAGCTATATCGTACGGCGGGGATTGATTCTGGTCATTATGGCAATGCTGGCTCTGTATTTCGGTATTATAGCAGGAAAAATGGCAGCAATAGCAGGTGCAGGATATGCCAAAAACCTGAGACATGATATTTTTTATAAAGTTCAGGAATTTTCATTTAAAAATATTGACCGGTTTTCCACATCCGGTCTTGTAACACGTATGACAACAGATATTACTAACGTACAGATGGCGTATATGATGAGCATTCGTCTGTTGGCGAGAGCTCCGATCATGATTGTTTTATCCTGGATCATGACACTTTTGCTCAATAAGAAAATTGCTTTACTGTTCCTGATCATCATACCGCTGCTTGGAGGAACACTGATCTTTATTGCAAAGAAAGCGTATCCGCATTTTATTAAAGTATTTGATGAGTATGATATTCTGAATAATTCCGTACAGGAAAATGTCAATGCATCCCGCGTGGTAAAAGCCTTTGTACGGGAAGATCACGAAATTGAAAAATTCCATGGAATTTCAAAATATGTCTATACATTATTTACAAAAGCAGAAAAGATCGTGGCATGGAACTCACCGGTTATGCAGTTTACGATCTATACGGCGATGCTTCTGATGGTAGCGATCGGAGGAAGAGAAATTGTATTCGGTGCGATGGAAATCGGAGAAATGACCAGTGTGATCGTGTATGCGTTCCAGATTATGATGGCTCTGATGATGGTTACATTCGTATTTGTTATGATCATGATCGCAGAAGCGTCTACAGACCGTATTACGGAAGTTCTGGCGGAAGTTCCGGAGATGCAGGACAAAAAGAATGCGATTACAGAAGTGGCAGACGGAGAGATCCGGTTTGAGCATGTAGATTTCAGTTATGCGGGAGAAGGCGGAAATCTTTCGTTAAAAGATGTCAATCTTCATATTAAATCCGGACAGACGATCGGGATCATCGGAGGAACTGGAAGTGCGAAATCAACATTGGTACAGCTGATCCCGAGACTTTATGACGTGACAAAAGGAACTGTAAAAGTCGGCGGACTGGATGTCAGAGAGTATAATCTGGAGGCACTGCGCGATCAGGTATCTATGGTATTGCAAAAAAACGTTCTCTTTACAGGAACGATCTACGATAATATCCGTTGGGGAAATGAACATGCCAGTGAGGAAGAGGTTCAGAGAGTCTGCAAACTTGCACAGGCAGATGGCTTCATAAAAGAATTTCCGGCAGGTTATCATACGATGATCGTACAGGGCGGAAACAATGTTTCCGGCGGACAGAAGCAGCGTCTGTGTATTGCACGGGCACTTCTGAAAAAACCGAAGATCCTGATTCTGGATGACTCCACAAGTGCGGTAGATACAAAGACAGATGCGCTGATTCGAAAAGCATTCCGGGAAGAGATTCCGGATACTACAAAGATCATCATTGCGCAGCGAGTTTCTTCTATAGAAAATGCAGACCAGATCATTGTACTGGATGAAGGAAAGATCATGGGAGTCGGCACATCCGAAGAATTGCTTGCGACAAATGAAATCTACAGAGAAGTATATGAATCTCAGATAAAGGGAGGTGAGGACGATGAATAGAAAACCAAAGGTTTCAAAAGAAAATTTACAGACCGCAAAGCGGCTTTTAAAATATGTGACCGGGACGTACAAGGTTCGGTTTGTGATCGTATTTATCTGTATTTTGTTAAGTTCGATCGCATCAATTTCGGTATCATTGTCCCTCAAGTTTTTAATCGATGATTTTATCAGTCCTCTGATCGGACAGAAAGATCCGAATTTTGCAGAACTATATCGGGCACTTGCGGTGCTTGGAAGCATTTTCCTGATGGGAGTCATTGCTACATTTACTTATACACGACTGATGGTCTACATTGGTCAGGGTGTCCTTAAAAAAGTAAGGGACGATATGTTTGAACATATGCAGACTCTTCCAATCCGTTATTTTGACCAGAATACGAATGGTTCTATCATGAGTCTTTACACGAATGATACAGATACGCTCAGAGAGATGATCAGTCAGTCGATCCCACAGGCACTGATGTCCTTTTTTACGATTATCGTAACCTTTATTTCAATGCTGATCTTAAGTCCGCTGCTTACAATTTTAGCAGTTCTGATCATTGGTCTTATGATCTTCGTAACAAAAAAGATCGGTGGAAACAGTGGAAAATATTTTGTTCGTCAGCAGAAATCTCTGGCAGATGTGACTGGATTTGTGGAAGAGAGAATGAACGGACAGCGCGTAGTAAAAGTGTTCAACCACGAAAGAAAGTCAGAAGAAGAATTTGACAAACTCAACGAGGCGCTCTTTGAAAGTGCTGCACAGGCAAATACCTTTGCAAATATGATGGGACCGGTAATCGGAAATATCGGAAACCTGCAGTTTGTACTGGTCTCTGTACTTGGAGGATTCCTTTCTATTATGGGAATCGGAGGGATCACTCTGGGAGTTATGGCATCTTATCTGCAGTTTACAAAGAGCTTTACACAGCCGTTTATGCAGGTGGCGCAGCAGTTTAACTCTATTGTTATGGCACTTGCCGGAGCAGAGCGTATTTTTGCTCTGATCGATGAAGAATCGGAAAAAGACGAGGGATACGTAACACTGGTCAATGCGAAAAAAGACGAGAACGGCAATATTATCGAATGCAAAGAAAGAACAGGAATGTGGGCCTGGAAGCATCCACATTCGGCTGACGGAAGTGTGTCTTATACAGAACTGACCGGAGATGTGCGTTTTGAAGATGTGACATTTGGATACAACGAAGATAAAGTGATCTTAAAAGATATCAGTCTGTTTGCAAAACCGGGACAGAAGCTGGCATTTGTCGGTTCTACCGGAGCAGGAAAAACAACCATCACGAACCTGATCAATCGCTTTTACGATATTCAGGAAGGAAAGATCCGGTATGACGGAATCAACATTACAAAGATTAAAAAGGATGATCTGAGACGTTCCCTCGGAATCGTACTGCAGGATACCCATTTGTTTACAGGAACCATTATGGATAATATCCGTTATGGAAAACTGGATGCTACTGATGAGGAAGTATATGAGGCTGCAAAACTGGCTCATGCAGATCAGTTTATCAAAATGCTTCCGAAGGGATACGATACTATGTTAAGCGGTGATGGAGAAGAGCTTTCACAGGGACAGAGACAGCTTCTTTCCATTGCGAGAGCAGCAGTTGCAAATCCGCCGGTACTGATTCTGGATGAAGCAACTTCCAGCATTGATACCCGTACGGAGAGTATTGTGCAGAAGGGTATGGATAACCTGATGAAGGGACGTACAGTATTTGTTATCGCGCATAGACTTTCTACGATCCGCAACAGTGATGCGATTATTGTTCTGGAACACGGAAAGATCATCGAGCGTGGAGATCATGCGGATCTGATCAAAATGAAAGGAACGTATTACCAGTTATATACCGGAAAACTGGAGCTTTCATAAAAATTTACTGTGAATAGCAGACCATAAAGAGGATGGAGTTTTCTTACAGAAAGTGTAAGTGTTTTTCATCCACGATACGGCTTATAATATTCTTATCACGAAAGGGAGGGATATTATGAGCCGTATTATTTTGGAAATAGAATCGTTGTACAAAACATATGGGGAAAAGGAAAATGCAGCAGAGGCACTCAGAGGAATTTCGTTTCAAGTATATCAGGGAGAATTCCTCGGAATTATGGGAAGCAGCGGTTCGGGAAAAACGACGCTGTTAAATTGTATTGCTTCGGTTTTAAGACCTACAAGGGGGAGGATTCTTCTGAAAGGACAGGATATCGGAATGTATACGGATGCTCAGCTGGCAGCGTATCGGGGAAGACAGATCGGGTATCTGTTTCAGCAGTTTGAATTGCTGGATAATCTGACGGGTGGAGAAAATATTCTTTTGCCGGTACAGATTCACAAAATGCCGGAAAAGGAAAGCAGAAAAAGGATGCAGAAGCTGGCGGAATATTTTGAGATCGAGGAGGTGCTGGAAAAGTTTCCGAATCAGATGTCCGGAGGACAGAAGCAGAGGGTAGCCGCATTAAGAGCGCTTCTTTTGCATCCGCAGATCGTACTGGCAGATGAGCCGACCGGTGCGCTTGACAGCCGAAGTGCACGAAGTCTGATGGAGCAACTCTCCGGAGTGAATCGAGAGGATGAGGCTGCGGTTCTGATGGTGACACATGACGCACAGGCTGCGAGTTTTTGTTCCAGAATTTTGTTTATTCAGGATGGAAAAGTATTTCATGAATTACGGAAGCGAGTCGGGGAGGAGACAAACCGGGAATTTTATGAGCGCATTTTGTCCGTGATGGCGCAGTTGGGAGGAGGAAGCAATTATGTTCTCTGAACTGATCAGACGAAACAGTAAACGAAACCGGCAGGAAAACACGCTGTATTTTGTTACGATGATTCTCACGGTGGCGGCATTTTATATTATCCTTGCGCTGGATCATCAGGATGTGATGATCTTTCTGAAAGAGATGGAGAGAGATGCTGTAAACAAGCTGCTGATGCTGATTCCGATTTTATATGTGGTATCTCTGTGCCTGCTTTATTTCCTGGTATATTTTACGGATAAGTATCAGATGGAACGGCGAAGTCATGAGTTTGGAACCTATTTGATGCTTGGCATGAAGAAAAGAAGTCTGTTTCAAATGCTTTTTCTGGAAGATCTGCGAAATATTGTGTATGCTCTTGTGATCGGGATCCCGGGGGCTCTGCTGATCTCGGAACTTACAAGCCTGATTACGGCGAAGCTTGCAGGATTTGGAATTCTGCGTCATCAGTTTACATTTTCCGGTTTGGCTGCATTGTGGACGGTCATTGGGATTTGCGGAATTAAAATGCTTGCCCGGTTTGTGCTTTGCATCAAGCTTTGGAAAAAAGAGGTTTATGAATTGTTATCCCGTGAACAGAAGGAAAAACAGCGTGCATTTTCGCCCATAAAAACGTGTGTGAAGCTGATGATGGGAATCATTCTTCTGGCAGTAGCCTATGGGATCGGATGCGGGATACTGAGTTCGGAACTTGGGATAAAACGAATGTTTCGTATGACTGCAATTTTATGTTTTTGTGGAGTACTCGGTACATTCTTTTTCTTTCAGGGCCTGGCATACCTATTTGATAGGATATGCAGAAAACTTCCGGGGAAAAAGCTCTGGACATTTACATGCCGTCAGCTGCAGGAAGCGGTATTTTTAAAATCATCTTCGTTGGCAATTTCTTCCCTTCTGATTCTGTTTGCGATCATATGTTGTGCCTATGGAGTCGGGATGAGCGGGCAACTGGGACAACAGGATACGGCAGGGATTGATTTTACATTTGACGAGAAAAAAGAAACGTTAGAAGAAGTGCTGTTATCTCAGAAAGTAGACCTATATTTTTCCAATCTGTTTGAAGTACGAAACGGATTACTTTGGACAGATCTGGATTTTACGGAAGGTATGGAGGAGCGAAAAGTATATGCATATGACTGTGAGGAATTATATGAGCGTCTGAAAAACAGATTGAATCCATATTCTTGGGAAGAATCCCCGTTTTTGATCGCAGAATCAGGGTACAATGAGATTTTGCGTTCAAAAGGAATGGAACCTTTGAACTTAAAGGAACATCAGATGGCAATTTACGGGCACCCCACATATTTGTCGGATGAGACTGCAAAGAGCGTAGAGAAACTTCTGAAAGAGAAAGTTTTTGTGCAGATAGAAGAGACCGATTATGAAATCATTCCAAGAGTATGCAATGACAATCTGGTGGCAGACCGGATGTTGACGATTATGTATGGTTTTATTGTACCGGATAAGGTTTTTGATGTCTTTGTAGCAGACGGAAGCTATTCTTACTGGAACGGGATTCTTGATCCGGTTCTGGTAAAGGAGGAAGGATTGCTCAAAGCAGTGATGTCTGTCAATGACCGTCTAAAAACAACCGATCTGCATTATGAAAGTTATCTGGGAACAGCCGGGCGGCATATGTTTTATCAGGTGGCATTGGGATATACGACGATCTATCTGGCGGTGATTTTTTTGATTATCGCAAATACACTCATTGGAGTTCAGTTTTTAATTCAGCAGGAGAAGACCGGGGCACGCTACAGCGTTCTGCTTACACTGGGAAGTAACTACAAAGAGCTCTGTCATTGTGCGAAAGTTCAGATCTGGTGGCACTATGGACTGGTATTGAGCGTTGCATTTTTCAGTAGTGTGTTTGGGGTCTGGACATTGTTCCGGCTGATTGGACAGGTGCAGGAAGTAAAAGTTTTCTGGCAGATGGCAGGAAGTGTGTTTCTTTTCTTGTGTCTGATAGAAACAGCTTATATAATAGGAGTCATAAAGACAAGCAATCGCAGGATTTTGAAATTTATTCAGAGAAAACGGCAGGAGTAGAAGACAGGCATGCAAAAAATCATAATCGTAGAAGACGATCAATTCCTTCGGGAAGAACTGGAAAATATTTATCATAAGGCAGGCTATGAGGTGTGTTGTGTAACGGATTTTCCAGAAACGGGTGCTGTCTGTGAGGCAGAGCATCCGGATTTGTTAGTGCTGGATCTGGGACTTCCGGGCATCAGTGGATTTGCACTTTGTAAAGAAATACGAAAGAAAGGCAGCCTTCCTATTCTTGTGCTGACCTCCAGGGATAAAATGCAGGATGAGTTGAAAGCACTGGAGTTGGGAGCTGACGAATATCTGACGAAGCCATGTCATAAAGACCGTCTGCTGGCAAGGACAGAAAATCTTCTGAAACGGGCAATGGGGAATGCACATTTACTGGATGGAGACGATTTTCTTTTTGATACCAGAACCTATACGGTCTGTCAGGGGAAGGATGCCTGTCATATTCCGGAAAATCAGGGGAAGATTTTAAAAATTCTTTTGGAATATGCAGGAACAGAGGTGAAAAAAGAGTGCATTTCAAAGGTATTGTGGGGAACAACCGAATATATTGATGAAAATGCGCTTCAAGTCAATGTGACAAGGCTGAAAAAGACATTAAAGGCGCTTGGTCTGGAGAATCGGATAGAAACAATCCGTGGCAGAGGATATCGGTGGAAGAGAGAGCAGTAATATGGAATATATCAGACGAATCTGGAGCGAGATCAAAGAAGAAAAAATATGGTTTGTGATCCTTACGTGTACAGAACTGGTATCGCTATTCTTTCTGTGGCTGTCGGGGATGGAGCAGTTCAAAGTTCTGGCCGGACTGGAAGTCAGTTGTCTTGCAATCATTTTTTTGTATGCGGTAATCTGGAACGTAAGGAAAGAGCAGAAAAAGAAAGAGCGGTTTCTTACATTTCTGGCGGATCCGAGTGAAGAAAATGAGAGATTTGCGATCGGGGGAGCAGGAAATGAAGAACAGGAAATCCTGCGGGAGATCGGGGCATATCTTCGAAAAGCATACAGGCAGGCTGATGCAGGGAGGATACAGGAAGAAGAATATGAACGATATGTAGAATTATGGGCACATGAAGTGAAAATTCCATTATCTCTTTTTACACTTTTGCTTGAGAACAGAAGTGAGGAGATGTCACCGACAGTACACAAAAAAATGGAGCATGTCAGACTGCAGATGCAGTCCTATGTAGAGCAGATGTTATATTATGCCAGGGTTAAAGCAGTGAATAAAGAGTATTTGTTTGAAGAGATCAGTCTGGAAGAATGCTGCCGGGAGGTGCTGGATGAATACCGTCTGTATCTGGAAGAAAAGCAGATCCTGGTGCAGTTGGATCTGAAAGAGAAGACCGTACTGTCAGACCGGAAAAGTCTGTGTTTTATGCTCAGTCAGCTGATTGCGAATTCTATCAAATACACAGGATATGAAACCGAAAAGTGTCCGAAGCTGAAAATCAGTTCCGGAAGTGAGAACAACAGAGTCTGCCTTTCTGTCTGTGACAATGGGTGTGGCGTAAAACCATATGAACTCCGCTATCTTTTTGAAAAAGGATTTACAGGAGAGAACAGCCAGAAAAAATCGACAGGGATGGGATTGTATCTGGTACGGCAGATCGGACAGGAATTAAAGATAGAAGTAGAAGCAGTGTCAGTCTACGGAAAAGGAATGGAAATCAGACTCTGGTTTCCGGTGGTGTAGGGCAGTTCCATGTGGAACTGCTCTGTTACTGTGGCTTGCAGAGTTATTGTTTACAGTAACTTTTTACAGGATATTTATGGAAATTTAATTGTATCCTGATCAAAATTCAAGTATAATAAAATCAATCTTGAAAGGAATCCCTTTCAATTTTCAAATATGGCAAAGAATTGCCATTCAAAAGTTATTCCCAGATAAAGAGTAAAGAGATGGATAAAAGAATAGAGGGAGTTTGTCTGTATTTGCGATTGTGAAACATCGCGTCAAAAGATATAATAAAATCAATGATATAGATACATACTCGCCGAAATATTCTGGTTTCCATCAGAACAAAGGAGGAGTGTGTATGAAGAAAGAAAAAACAACACAATTTTTAATGAAGCCAAAGGTAGATTTCTGTTTTAAAGAACTGATGGAAGATGAAGAGGTGCGCAATGCATTTCTGGCAGCAGTACTTGGGATCAATCTGGAAGAAATCGTTGAGAGCAGGATTTTGCCGTCCCACCTGCGTCAGAAAGACAAAGATGATAAACTGGGGATTCTGGATGTACGGGTATTGCTAAATAATAAGGAGCAGATCGATATTGAAATCCAGGTGACATCCAGTGAATACTGGGCAGAACGTACCTTGTTCTATCTGGGAAAGATGTTTGTGGATCAGCTAAAACCGGGAGAAGACTATCAAAAATTAGAAAAATGTATTCATGTCGGGATTTTAAATTTTACATTGTTTGATGATGAAGAATACTATTCCCGCTTTCATTTCTGGTCGGATCAGGGAAGAAAGATGTATAGTGATAAGTTTGAAATCCATACGCTGGAACTTCCCAAGCTAGCAAAACATGAGTATCCGGAGACAGAGCTGCTGAAATGGCTTCAGTTTATCAATGCAGAGACCAAGGAGGAATTTGAAATGGCAGCGGAAAAAAGCGAATATATTAAGAAGGCGTATGAGGATTTGAACCGGATCAGCGCAGATGAAGAAAAGCGTCTGGAATATGAAGCAAGAGAGCGTGCGATTCGAGATCACCAGTATTTTTCTACTGTTTACAAAGAGACTGGGCTTAGAGAGGGACGAAAAGAAGGCCTAAAAATAGGCCGACAAGAGGGTCTGCAAGAGGGGCGACAGGAGGGCCGGCAAGAAGGCATACAGGCCGTAGTAGAGTTGCTTCAGGAAATGGGAATGGAGAAAGAAATTGTATGTGTAAAAATTCAGGAAAAATTTCAGTTTTCTCTGTCAGATGCAGCGAAGGAGGTAGAAAAGTACTGGAAATCATAGTGGAAGTCGTGGAAAAATATTGGAAGGGATAATGTTAATGTTGTAAGTGTTGGTATTGTTTTTTATAAAAACTGTCAAATTCCTGATACCTTTTTTAAAATTCTGACATATTATTGAAAAACTCTCAAAGTTATAATGAAAATAATACTTGAAAGTATTCCAGGTGAAATAACTAAGAGAGGAAGGTAGAAGAACATGAGGAGAAAAGACCTTTACAAGCGAGCGGCAAGACCGTTTAGTGCGGCACTAGCGGGTATTTTGCTGACGCTGAGTATTCCAGGGGTGGTGGAAGCCGCACCAGAAAAAGAAAAGGCGCTTGTGGAAGCAGGAAGTGGAAATCAGTTGTATGTATCATTAGATGGGGATGATACTGCAGATGGAACGCTAGAACATCCGTTTCGTACATTAGAGGCAGCACGCGATAAGATCCGTGAGATGAAAGCAGAAGGAATGGATACCGGCGGGATTACGGTCAACATCAGGGGCGGAGAATATGCTCTTTTGGGAGACACTTTTTCACTGGATGAACAGGATTCAGGAACAGCGGGAAATCCCATCACATGGCGTGCCTATGAAGGTGAAGAGGTGAAGTTTGTAGGAAATATTCAGGTTGAAGGAAACAAATTTTCTCCGATAGAGGAACAAAGTGTGAAAGACCGTCTTCCGGAAGGAGTAAAGGATCAGGTTCTGGTATATGATCTTGCAAAGGAGAACGGACTGACAGAGTTTGCTCCGATTCCAAAGAATGGATATGGATGGCCTGCACAGGCAAATGCGATGTCTGTTTTAGTAGATGGGGATGCACAGACATTATCCAGATTTCCAAATGAAGGATTTATCGATATTTTCAGTATTCAGGAAAAAGGATTTGTGCCACGTGATCATCTGGCAAACCCGGATGGAAGCTGTCCAGAGTGCACAAAGGATGCAGGCGGAAGTGAACGAATCCCGTGTAAATACGGAGAATCCAAGTTTTTGGAACAAAAGGGTGGAGTTTTCACAACAGATAATGCAGAAGTACTTGCAAAATTTCCACTGTGGAGTCAGGAAACAGACATCTGGACATTTGGATATTTTTATTGGGACTGGGCGGATGATAACTGCGCAATAGAATCTGTTAAGCAGACAGATGCAGGTGTGCAGATGACAATGAGACATCCGAGCCGTTATGGTGTAGGACAGGGTGGAAGAAGATTTTACGCATATAATATGCTGTGTGAAGTAGATCAGCCGGGAGAATGGTATCTGGATAGAGACAATGGAAAGCTATACCTGTACCCGGAAAAAGATATTTCCGGAAGCAGCATTGAACTGTCTATGCAGACGAAACCACTTGTTACAATGGAGGATGTCGATTATGTGAACTGGCAGGGAGTTTCCTTCACAAAATCCAATGGGCATGGAATGGTCATGAAAAATTGTGAAAATGTAGAGGTTGCAGGATGTATATTCAGTGATCTGGGGCAAAGAGCAGTTTTTGTAGGAGACCCCAATTATACAGATGCAGACATTGATCTGGGTGCTTCCGGAGGAAGTAATAATACGATTCGTTCCTGTGACATTACCCGCACAGGTCAGGGCGGTATTTTACTGGGAGGCGGTAACCGTTATAAACTGACACCGGGAAATAATAAAGTAGTCAATTGTGATATTAGTGATTTCTCTACGATCAAAAGAACCTATTCACCGGCAGTTGAATTGGTCGGATGTGGAAACAGTGCAGAACGTAACCATATTTATAATGCACCACATACGGCAATTCAGTTCAAAGGAAATGACATGAATATTTTCGGAAACGATATCCACAATGTATGCTATGAAACTGCAGATGTCGGTGCTATTTATAGTGTGAGAAGATGGAGCTGGCAGGGAAATGTGATTCAGAACAATTTCGTACATGACCTGGTAAGTACCGGAGGAATCGGTTCGGCAGCCGTTTATGTTGATGACCTTGGAAGTGGTGTGACGATGACGGAAAACCTATTTGTGAATATTCCGGGATACACCACGTTATTTGGCGGTGGACGAGATCATGTGATCACAAATAATATTCAGATTAACAATGGAGATGGAAAAGGATTTCAGTATGATGACAGAGGACTTGGATGGGCGTGGTACCATGCAGCGGGACCGGACGGCGAATGTTATGGAGAGCTGACTACATTGCGAGCAAATCCGGAATATGACAAGGCACTCTGGGACAAAAAATATCCGGGATTGGCGAATATTGATCTAGACACAGTAGAAGAACGTACAGATAAAGGAGACGGATATAAAAATTGGTATAAAGTAGCTGCGCAACCGGCAAATTCTACAATTGAGAAAAATATTCTGGTAGGCGTGGCAAATCCATATGGAAATGTCAGTGACAATACAAGAAAATACAGTAAGTTCGATAAAAAGACAAATGAATCACATCCACAGGGAACAGAAATCGGATTTACAAATGTGGATGCCTATGATTTCACTGTTTTAGAAAACAGCAGGATCAAAGAAATGATGGGTGATAAGCATTTCAAAGTAGAGGAAATGGGATTGTATGAGGATGAGTTCCGTACATTGACAAAAATTGAACTGAAAAAACCGGAATTGATCGCACCTACAGATGGCGAGCAGGATATTGTCACAACAAACGGGGTGAAGCTTTCATGGAATGCAGTGGAAAACGCAGGTACATACCATGTGGAGATTGCGTCTGATGAGGCGTTTAAGGAGCCTGTAAAAACTGTGGCAACAGATCATACAAGTGTTTCTGTAAAAGGTTTAGAAAAATCAAAAACATATTATTGGAAGGTGACTGCAAGAGAAAAGAAAGTAAACGGGGCTTACAGCGTCAGTGATGTACGAAGCTTTACAACCTCAGAAAAGGATGACGGAAGCTTTTTTGAAGGATTCCGTGATTTTGAAGAGTGGGAAGGAGATAATCCGTCTACTACTACAGAATATGCACATTCCGGACGTTACAGCTTTGAGTTGAATGACAGTCAGGACAGAGTCAGAAAAGAACTGGGAAGCAATCACAATGATGTGATGAGTGTCTGGTTATATGATAATCTGAATAAAGAAAACGGAGCTGCGGCAGTTGCAGATGTGACAAGGAAAGAAGCAGATGGTTCCACACCGTGGATTGGAATGGGAGTGTCTGTCTCAACAAATGGTTCCCACAAAGATCATTATGTAGTTCGGGACGGAGCGGACTGGATTGAAACAGAGGTAGAAAGAACAAAAGGCTGGCATGAACTGAAATTTGATTATTCACAGGAGGGAGTATGTCAGGCATTTATCGATGATGTAAAAGTGTATGAATTTAAAGATGCTCCATATTACAATTACGTGGAGTTTGGAGATTTTTGGGATCACAGTGGGTATCCGGGGGATGTAAGTAAAATGGCATTTGATGATGTCAAAATTGGAGAACCGGATATTCCGGAAAATATTCTTTCCATCACATTCCCAGAGGAGAGTGTGACAGTAAAGATGGGGGAAACTCTGCAGTTACGCCCGATTGTTGAGACAGATCCGGATGTGAACGCAGAACTTATTTATGCATCTCAGGAATGGGAAATTGCCAAGGTAGATGAAAAAACAGGAGTGATTCAGCCGGTACGTGAAGGAAAAACGATTGTGACAGTGTCATCCAAAAAGGATCCGATGATCAATTCAACGGTTGCGGTTGAGGTGACAAACGCTGTGGATAAAGCAGAATTAGACGCGTTGTATCATGAGCTCCTTCAGTATGTACAATCAGATTACACACAGGAAAGCTGGAGTGTGCTGGAAGAAAAGATGTTCCAGGCATATGCAGAGCTTCAAAACAAAGAAGCTACAGAAGAGACTGTTGCTACCGTATTAAGTGCACTGAGAGAGGCACAGGCAGGTCTGCAGTTGAATTTTGAAAATCGTACAAATCTGACAGGAGAAAACTATGGCTTTGAACAGGGAACCCTGAATGGTTTTGGTCAATACCCTGCAAAAACAGAAGAAGGAATTTCAGTGGAAGCCAGTACAGAAGCTGCTTACAGTGGAACATACAGTGCGAAGGTGACAACAACAGATTCCATCCAGAAGCAGCCAGATGGAACGGGATATGATCATAAGGGACTGATGTATACGATTCTGAAGGAACAGTTAAAAGAGGGAGTTCAGTATGACATCTCTTTCAAGGTAAGATCCGGTGATGATAAGAAGCACAAAATTGGAGTACGCAGTGTATTCCGCACAGAAGAAAATACAGGAACGGATGAATCTTTTAGATCTGAATATGTAGATGTGGGACAGGAATGGACACAGGTATCCTTTAGAACTCCGGCGGTAATGGAGAATCGCGATCGGATTGAGCTGATCATGGGAAATGAAAATACAACAGAGAGCGCAGGTGTTTATTATATTGATGAGGTGCAGATCGCAGAGGCATCTGCTTATATTCCGACAACAGATGTTGCTTTGGATCAGGAAAGGGTATCTGTATCAGTTGGGAAAACAGTAGAGCTTCATGCAGTAACTACACCGGAGAATGCAACGAGTGATTTTAAGCTATGGTCAACCTCCGATGAAAATATTGCTACAGTAGAAAATGGAAACGTGACAGCAAAAGCAGCCGGAACAGCTACTATCACTGTGACAATGTTAGACGGAGAACATCAGGGTACTTGCGAAGTGACAGTTACGACACCGGAAGAGCCTGCAGAGCTTCAGTCAATTACAATTCAGGAGCCGCAAAAGAAAGTGTATCTTGTGGGAGAAGAACTGGATCTGATCGGATTGGTGGTGACTGCACACTATACAGATGGAAGCGAAAAAGAAGTGGAAGCAGGAAATTACGAAGTGACAGGCTTTGATTCTTCTACACCCGGAGAAAAAACAGTAACCGTGACCTTTGAAGGTAAGAGCGCTTCCTTCAAGGTTGTTGTGGAGAAAGCGGTAGATAAAGCATTGCTGCAGGAGACCTATGACTATGCACGGACATTGAGCACAGACGGCGTGATCGAAGACGCGAAAAAATTCTTTGAAAATGCACTGGCAGAGGCAAAGGCTGTGCTGGATAATCCAAATGCAACACAGGAGGAGGTAGAAAAAGCGTTGGATACTCTTCTGGAGGGAATCTGGAGATTAGGAATGTATCAGGGCGATAAAGCAAATCTGAAGTTTTTGATTGAAAAAGCAGAAGCAATGCTGGAAAATGCAGAGAAGTATGTACCGGAAAAATGGCAGCAGTTATTGGATGCATTGGAAAAAGCAAAAGCAGTGATGAATGATGGCAATGCTATGGAGGAAGATGTCGAACCTGCAGCAGATGCACTTTTGAATGCAATTCTTGTACAGAGATATAAAGCGGATAAATCTGTTCTGGAGAGCCTAATCCGGGAAGCAAAAGGCATTGATCCGACAGAATATACCGAGAAAAGTGTGAAGGCGCTGGATAAAGCATTGGAAAACGCAAAAGAGATCATGGAGGATGAAAATCTGAGTGTGGATGATCAGAAAAAAATAACAAAAGCAGAAACAGCGTTGCGGGCGGCACTTGATGGTTTGGAAAAACGGTCCGAAGGCGGAGAAGATAACAACAGTGATGGAGACAGTAATAACGGAGATAACGGCAATGGAGACGACAATAGCGGAAACAACAATGGAGATCAGGGACAGGAGAATACAGGAAACTCCGACAATGGACAGACTGGAAATGGAAATCAGAATGTATCCAAAGGGGATTCTGTAAAAACAGGAGATACCATGTCTATGATGATTCCGATTGCAGGAATAGGAGTCAGTGTTTTAGTAGCTGTATATGTGATTCTTGTTATCAAAAGGAAGCATCATTAAAAATTCATAATAAACTTCCCTGACGGCATATTAGTTGCTGCCAGGGAAGTTTTTGGCTTAAAAACGGAATTTTAATCTATAATTTGCGGGAAACGAATAAACACACGTGTTCCGATGCCTTCCTGACTTTCGATAAAGACACCATATTCATCTCCGAAATACAGGCGGATTCGCTGATTTACATTGGCAAGACCTATGTGCCTGCTTTCACGGATACTTTCGGTATTCAGCTGTTCACGAAGGTTAGCAAGTTCTGTTGGAGTCATACCGAGTCCGTTATCTGTTACGACTAGCTCGATAAGGCTGTTTTTTGCGCTTCCGCTGACAGTGATCAGGCCGTTGGTGCTTAGGTATTTGACCCCATGGTAAATGGCGTTTTCCACAACAGGCTGCAGGATAATCCGGATTGTTTTATATTGATAAAGCGCTTCTGGGATAGCCCATTGTATCTCATATTTTCCGTCATAGCGGATATTTTGGATTTGAATATAATAGTTGCAATGTTCGATTTCCAGAGAGAGAGGAACAATGGAATCCGTGTTTTCCAGAGTCATCCGAAGCATACGGGAAAGAGCGGTTGTCATTTCGGAAATTTGATTCTTTCCTCCAAGCAACCCAATTGAGATCCAATTGATAGTGTCCAGTGTATTGTTCAGAAAATGCGGATTGATTTGTGACTGAAGTGCGATCGCCTGTGCTTTTTTCAGAAGGCGGACACGATCCACAAGTTCCTGATCTACGTCTTTTTTGAGTGTAGCTGTTTTTTGGATGGAATGTAAAATATAACCCAGTTCGTTTTGTTCCTGGAAAAGTTCTCCTTCTCCCATCAGTATCGATTGATTTTTTTGAATTTCTTTCATAATTGCATCGATTGGATGGAAAAGTCGGATTGAAATATAAACAGATAAAATCAGCATGCAGATTAAAAGAAGTACAAGGAATAAAATCATAAAATTCCGAATAGCACTCAGTTGATCTGTATATCCGTTCAGATTCAAACATGTGATGACTTCCAGCGGCATTTTATCGGATTGCATGGTGGTCAGAATCTGTTTGTTATGTAAAATGGTACTTTGATTTTTTAAATCTTTAACTCCGGAGATGTCTTCTCTGGATAAACCAATCCATTCTGATTGATTGGACCAGAGAATCTGCGTTCCGTTCGTGAAGAATAAAAAATTTTCTTTTGAAAAATCAAAAATAGAATCTAATTCATCCAGATCAAGATTCATCCAAGCAACTCCGGAGATACGGTTTCCATACCGAACCGGTTGAAATAAAGTGAGTTGTGGAGTGTTATTTCCAGTGGAAGGATCAGTGGTCAGCATCAAAGCAGAGCCAGTTTTATTACTTTCTAAATAGAGATCCAAACAGGATTTTTGTGAAGATTGCTCATAATCTTCCAAGGTATCGCGAGAGACGATTTTGCCACTGTTGTAGGAATAAATATAAATATTTTTTATGTAATCTTTTGAAAGTGTGGGAAGGCGGATCAGATCCTGAATAGAAGCAATCTGATAATTAAACTGCCGTATTTCTTCTGTATCGTACATGTATAGTTCCACATTGGAATTGAAGCCGATGTATACCAGTTCAGCCTGTGCGGAAGTCAGAAGATCCTGCAGATTGTCATAGGCTTCAGTAGTGACTGTTTTACCGTAGGAATGAATATTATTTTTCTGCATATTGCCATACGCAAAATATGCAAGAAATCCTGTTCCTATCAGAGGTACGATCATCAGGAGAAAGATTAACTTCATATTCTGGAAGAACAAACTGTTGAATTTATAGTTTGATAAATATTTTTTGATTTTACTTAATGTCTTCATCAAAATCATCCTCTTGATTTAAATAATCTCTCGGAATCTCTAAGCCAGTAAATATAAGGCTTTCAGATTCCTTTTTTATTAAAATCCCCCACTTTTTT